>Ga0075118_10000004_pt1 | contig 289739 bp, 257 predicted proteins | sample AntAceMetag02UKE_FD_69794 | JGI IMG/M metagenome (GOLD analysis project Ga0075118, IMG submission 69794) | Saline lake microbial communities from Ace Lake, Antarctica - Antarctic Ace Lake Metagenome 02UKE | ecosystem: Environmental > Aquatic > Non-marine Saline and Alkaline > Saline | place...
GTTGATCTGAGATATGTTTTCCCGACACAGCTACTCCTCCGTTTGCTGTGTCGAACCTTATCAGATCAACCGGCCAAGATAATTGTCGCTAGACCGGCCAAGTTAATTGTCGCTTAATAGACAACTTACACATATGGGGTATAGAGCCTGAAGTTGGTGAATAATGAACAGTAGGAAGCAGCAGTTACAGTCCCTATACACACGGAAGGGAACAAGATAAACAGTGAGGAGACAGCAGATAGATGATTAGTAAAGAAGCTGCTGTAGACGCTATAGACACCACAGTCCCTATGCATACCAAAGTTGTAGCTAACCAAGAACACCTCCATTCACTAGTGTCTGATCAGCTATTGCCACCTGATGACGACAAGCATCACTTCTTCCTCACACCCAAGCTACTACCCACTCAAAGTAGCTGTTACAGCCAGTTTAACGACTTCCTATCATTCTGCATCGACGGTGCTAAGGGTAACAGAGGGCCTAATCAGACAGCTTCGTTGAAACAACATTTTCAGAGCGTGTTACTTAGCCTTTCTTGGGCTATGTATAAACGACAGTGGGTGTTGGTCGCTTTAGACAAGGGAGCTTATTCTAAAGGCTATTGGTTAAAACGATATGGCTTTAGCTATCTCCACACTAGGGCTGTTGTGGACTATCTCGAGAGCAAAGAGCTAATTACGAGGAAGGTGGGTAAACGCTACTCAGGAAAACCCACTAGGACAAGGATCTATCCTACAGAACTGCTCCAGAGAACGTTGTGGGGCTTTTTCCTCGAGTCAGAGCAGCCTATAGAACCGCCCTATGTCTGCATCAACAAGCCTGACGGAAACTATGGTGACATCATCGCTAACCTCGATGAAGGGCATCCAGACCTTGCTGACATGACGAAGATCAATGAGTTTCTAAAGGGCCATCAGTGGGCCTGTAAAGCCCCTGTGAGGCTTGTATACAAAGACACCCCGTTCTCCTCAGGCAGGCTTATAACGCCTTATCAGGGCCTTCCTGACCGCAAGATAAGACTCCGCATAAACACTCTCATTGATGGTCAGCCAATCTGTGAAGTTGACTTCAGCGCCAACCATTTGAGGCTCAATTTAGCCGTCATAGCAGGTGAAGATGCCGGTGATACTCCATACGAAGATATAGGCGAGCTAGCGGGTAACATAGAACGTCAGCGGATCAAGAATTGCATCACCAGAGCTATAAGTTCTAGTGACCGGGAAGAGGCTAAAAAGGCATGTACGGGCGAGGGCATAACGCATAAGCAGTTTGATGTTATTGAGGCAGCTGTAATCAAACGTTACCCGAAACTCAGACTTTACACGGGCTTTGGTGTTAACGCACAGAGCCTAGAAGGGCAGATATTGAAGCAAGTGATGCTAGAAGGTGTTGATAAAGGCATCGTAGCCTTGCCTGTTCATGACGCTGTAGCAGTCACGCAAGACAACGCTGACTGGGCTAAGGAAGCTATGCTACGAGCATGGTTTGAACATGCTAATTCTGGTGGGTCTGTGGCTAGGTCTAGGGTTAAGGTGGACTATCCCGTGACTAGCTACTAATCATTTGAATTGCCACTCTCAGGAGGAAATAAAAATCATGGAAATATCGCTTTGCAATTATAAAAAACATGGCGATTTTAGCTCCCACTTCCGTCGTCTTGACGTTTAGTAATGGTGCGCGTGCACAACCTTTCTCTGTTAATGCTGATGAAAAGTATCTTCAGTAGACATTAACTCAATGTACCCTAACAAACATCGTTCTAATAAACGCTATACTGCTTTGCAATAAAAACAAAATTAAGCAAACGACATACGTATTTGTAAGTTCAACTATATGTCCCGTTATCATTAACCCAGATATGAAAAAAATAGCCGATAATATACTTGTTTGGAAGAAATATACTTTTATGGGGAAAATTTCTTTATGCCCTTGCTTTCTAAGTAACAGCATTTTTCTAGGAAATACTAATAGCCCCATAACTGAATAAACGCACATAATCCAACAACTGATTAACCAAGCTAATTCTAAATTACGACCACTGAAGATAGCAAAAGGGAGAAGAGCACCAAACATTGCTCCAAAGGCAGAATAAGTTAAAAGCTGAATGCGAAAATTATCTGGAGAACTAAATCCGTCAGAACTCCGACTTAAACTAATCAATATTGCTGAGAAGCCAACTATGCCTAGAGCGAGCTCAGCTATTAACTGAAGTGCGTGAAAATTTGGTTCCATATTCCGTCTCTATGATTAAGTTGCACTTTGAGCTTGTAACAATTTCGACAAGTCTAGTTCATTCCGTAACATTTTGATCTGCCCCCACTCAATAGTAAACATGAGAAAAACTCCAATTTTAATAGGGGTTTGAGAAGTACGTTTTACTTGTTTGTAATTAGTGTGTAGTGAAATATTCACATCTTCCCTTTTTAATATTTATTAAGGAAACTGTTGCCAATATAATAAGCATTAAAATAGCAATCTGTTTTCCATCAACTATTGAAACAACAAGGATAGCTGCTGCCCACATGATCGATTTACTAATCATGATTTCTCTCATATTAATTTTTCTTTTTTACTCCTACTCAATAGAGTAGTGAGCTTAAGAAGCTAGTTTGCTACTTTGTCGTACTTCGCTCGAGCTTGATCTATTCTTTCAAGGTTATCGAGAGCCCATGTTCCTAGAGCGCTTGCAGGCTCGTGAAACGACTTACCCATTTTCGATAGCGAATATTCGACCTTGGGCGGAATAGTTTGATGGTAGTTTCGATTTACTAAACCGTCACGTTCGAGTTTTTTCAGGACCAAACTCAACATGCGCTGTGAAATTCCTAAATTTCGCTTCAGTTCGTTGAAACGCAGCGTCCCATATTCGGCAAGTGAAATAATGATGAGCACACTCCAACGGTCGCCGACACGCGTCAAAACTTCATTTATTCTCGTGCAATTAGGGCATCTTTCGGGCGTGAGCATCCCAGTTTCCTTAGTGTTACCTAGGTTCAAATGTGTGCCTTCTTGTCTAGACTTATAGTTTCTAATAGGATGTAGGTTACAAAACAATACCACTATATCCAGAAAGAAACGATAGGACAAAGAATAATGAATAAGACACTCTCAGATCTTCTCAGCTGGCGTTATGCCACAAAAAAAATGGACCCAACGAAACCTGTTGCTGAAGAAAAAGTAAATAATATTATCGAAGCAATCCGGATGGCTCCAACATCAAGCGGTACGCAGCCTTTCGAACTTATTGTCGTAACAAACTCTGATGTACGCAGTCAAATTTGCAAAGCCGCGAGTGACCAATCACCAATCACAGAGTGCTCACATCTTTTAGTGTTTGCTGCATGGGACACTTACACTGAAAACCGTATCGATGAAGTTATAAACTTAAACATTGAAAAGCGAGGCGATCTGCCATTAATTAGACAATATTATGGAAATCTAAAGGAAAATTACGTCCCACGCGATGCCGAGATTAATTATGCTCATGCTGCGCGCCAAGCTTACATTGCTCTGGGTTTTGCTATGATTGCAGCGGCTGAACAAGAAGTCGACTCAACACCAATGGAAGGTTTCGATCCTACTTTAGTCGACAAAATTTTAGGGCTGAAAGAGCGTGGTTTAAGATCTGTCGTTTTGTTGCCATTAGGCCACCGTGACTCGACAGGAGACTGGCTGCTAAATATGCCCAAGGTTCGCAAAGCGCGTGAGACTATGGTCACGGTGGTCGATTAAGTCGTCTTCGTTTGGACTTTCAGAGTGGCTGTAACGATAATTGGATCTGCTACAGTTTGCCAGACACCAATCAGCGTTAGAGCCATGGAAAGCTGGACATTTTGGAAATGTTGACTTCTCTTGCACAGAGGATATGAAGTCTACCTACTAAGTATCTTCGGAGGTACGGTAACAATCTGTAGAGTCCAATATAGACGCCCGAGGGTGGTAGATAGGCCGCTTTTGATTAAACCGTATACATGACTGCACAGAGATATAGCTTCCTCGGCGTTACACTGTATTTTGCCGCTGAAGTAAGAAAACACTTATGGAGGCTATGCTGTGGGCATGGTTTGAGCAAGCCAACTCTGAAGGTTCCGTGGCTAGGTCGCAGGTTTAGGTTCCCCCACCCCCCAAATTATGCGCGTTTAGCTTTCAATAAAACTATGTTGGTCACTACTGAGGCTACGCCGAATGACAAAACTCATAGTAGGAACAACTGAAAATTGAGTGCAAGACTCACAAAAAGACAAAGATAAAACTGGGGAGTAGCTATGAGCTTGACTATAAATACAGGCACCGACGAACTACTGTGCCTCATTGATGATCGAGTCGCTACCATCACGCTAAACCGCCCAGGAAAGCGTAACGCTTTGTCTGACAGCCTAACACCTGCCCTACGCAGGATATTGCTCGAACTGAACACATGCCAAGACGTAGGCTGCATTGTCATCACCGGTGCCGGCTCGGCTTTCTGCGCGGGCGGCGATATAAGTGGCATGGGCGCAGTTAGTGGCGACCCAAGAGCACTCGAGCCGACAATTCAGGAGCGAACTCGTGCGCTGCAGCACAAACATGACACATTGACTCACAGACTATTTGATCATTCCAAGCCTACGATCGCTGCACTACCGGGCGTGGCGGCTGGTGCAGGTTTATGCATTGCCCTCGCCTGTGACATACGCATCGCTGCAGCATCAGCTTTTGTCACCACTGCTTATAGAAACGTTGGTTTTTCTGGGGATTATGGCGGTAGCTGGCTACTCAACCAATTAGTTGGCCCTGCAAGAACCAAAGAACTTTTTTATACCGCGCGACGTGTGCAATCAGACGAAGCCCTGGCCCTAGGTATTTTTAACCAAGTAGTAGCGGACGAAGATTTCTTAACTGAAACTATGAATCTAGCCAAACACATCGCAGCCGGACCGCCAATAGCGCTGGGCTATATGAAAGAAAATATTAATGCTGCGACCGGCTGTGACCTGCACACCTCGCTAAATATGGAAGCCGATCGCCTGATCCGCTGCGCTTCTACCCAAGACCACAAAGAGGCTGTGACGGCATTTATGGCCAAACGCGCACCTATATTCTCAGGTAGGTGAGTAACAGTCCAAAACAGACCCCCGCCCTTTTTGTGAAGCCGCCCTTGGAAAACCGTTTACATGACCGTACAAAGTAATAGCTTCTTCAAAGTTAAACTATATGTTGCCGCTGAAGGTAAGAAGGCTCTGTAGGATGCAGCGGCTGCTTAGATTGCTTAAGCACTAGCATGTACACTCAGCGCGTTAGCAGTCACGCAAGACAGCGCGGAGTGAGCTAAAGAATCTTTATTCCATTGTTTCTAGTAAGGGCATCACTAAGTCTATTGGTTTAGATGCTTCTCAAACCACGCGAGTCGCGCTGCGTTCGCAATCTTAGCGTTCTCACCACCGAAACCGTGTTTCCCGCCACTGATAACAATCAGCTCCGACAGTACGTCAAACTTCTTGAGCGTTGCCAGCATTGCATGTGAATGTGTCACATGCACTAATGGATCAGCATCTCCGTGGATCAGCAATACCGGTGGATCGTTGCTATCAACATGCGTAATTGGCGACATCATCGGGATCATCGCTTCGTCATAATCCAGAGCAGGGAATCGTTACATTAATTCGTCCTGCTCGACTTCATTTATTATTCCCTGTGCCTCTGCTTGATCCGATCTGAAATCTACTGGCGGGAAATACGCCACTATCGTAGCTACCTTGTTATCCTGCTGCATGACCGGATTGCGCGCGTCAGCCTTCCCGTTGTCTGAATTTAGACCAACCATGAGAGATAGATGACCGCCTGCACTTCCTCCGGTTAAACCGATTCGATTGCTGTCTATTTGATAGGTGTCGGCATTTGCCTTGATATGCCTTACGGCCATATCGACATCCGAATATGCGTCGGGAACTTTATACAGCGGGGCACTTCCGTGATAGACAGGAATCATTGTAAAACCTGCTTCCAACATATCGAAAAATTGGTTTGCTCTAGTTTCTGGCTCACCCCACGAGGAATACCATCCGCCACTCATCATAAAAACTATTGCTGCTCCGTTAGCATTTTCTGGCTGTAAAACATCATAAGTTAATGCCATGCCATCTTTGCGCCCATAGATGACATCACTTATGTAAGAGACTTCAGCTCCGGCAACAGCCTCGGCTAGAATCATGCGCAAATCCACTTGCGAGCATTAACACTTTTCTCATACTTTTCTTCATTGATTACTTCTCCCGAGATTCTATTATTTACTCGATCTGTTAATTGCTAATTGTTAATTTTTATAGTTGTGTTCAAAAGTTGGCAGCTCTTCTCGTACAGAATCCCAGTGCCTAGCCGAAGATTTCCAAATGTTGGCGTTGACCGTTACCCATGATGAGTCATCAAGACTCCCTGCTTTGATCAGCTTTATAGCTTCCCATCCTTCAACACCAACTACAGCGCTCATCACTGGTGAGCCGCAGTTCTCGCAGAACCCTCTTTCTACTGTTGCGCCATCAGTGCCCACAACTGAATAGTATTTAGGCGTGCCTGAGACCTTTAGGCTCGATTCAGGAATGGCGATGATTGTTGCTTTGCCTGAACCTGTCGACTTCTGGCAGTCTAAGCAATGGCAGTGCATAGCAGTGACCACAGCGTCCTGCTCTAGTTCATACGATATAGCGCCACACAGGCAGCCTCCAGTATGTGTAGTCATAGCATCCATCCATTCAGTAGTTTTGATCAGGCTAGAAGGTAACTTTACTTGTAGTTAGAAGTAAACAGCGAGTGGCAGCCGGCAGCTGATTGGGCGCTTTGATGATAGAGAAGGCAAATCGGCCTTTTAAGTGCCTGCGCCGCTACTACAACTATTTCTAGCGGGCAAAACAGACCCCCGCCCTTGTTATGACGCCGCCCTTGCTAGTTGAGTAAATTCTGATAGCCTGCTAGGCAAGGGTTACGTAAAAAGTTACGGAAATACATTCAAAGTGATCGTGGAAGCGCCTGTTTATAAGCCCTGCAGGCCAGTGTTTGCGCTAGGTTGTTGCCTCTTCTGGGCACCATTCTATAGTCCGAATCAAGTCATACCCATCGTTTTAACCTCCAGTACTTGTAACTCTTGATTGTCCCGCCTCTGGTTTCATTCGGCCTGAGCAATATAGAGTCTCAACGTAGGGGTCACCTACCCTTTTTTCATTATCCCTTTTTCTATTTATGTTAACTTATGCTCGTTGTCTGGCATCAGGCTAGCCAGAGCACCGCCTTGCTACCTAACTTGAGGAATAATTATGTTTACGTTTTCGAGATTAATCGCACTTTCATCGCTTGTCATGCCAGCACTGGCAATGGCTCAAGCCTCAATGTCTGTAGAACAAAAAATTGCAGCGGCACTTAAGGGCGAGCACCGCACGGAAGCCGAGCTTGCGCGCGATGCCGACCGTGACCCGATGGCGGCTTTGCAATTCATCGGCCTTAGAGATGACATGACAGTTATCGAGTTTCTGCCCGCGGCACAGGCCTACTACACCAAAATCCTTGGACCTGTTCTTGTCGACAATGGTCACCTAATGACTGTTGATAACAGCAATACGTTTAGTGGCTGGGGAGACTGGACCGAAGAGCCTGAATTTGAAATGACCCATCCAGTGGTTATCGAGAATAACTACAGCAGCGCAGAAGGTCGCTACATACCTGGCGAGATCGAGTTTGGTGTAGCCGAGGCCGATTTATTCTTGCATTTCCGCGAGTATCATAACTTCAACGAAGCGGACAATATGCGCATCAATGCGAAGGTGTTCGATACGCTGAAATCTGGCGGTGAGTATGTGGTTGTTGATCACACGCGTCGTCATATGCAGCCCGAAACGGGTGTATTAGGCCGTCGTGAAGATCCAGTCGATGTGATTCTCCAAGTGCAGCGCGCAGGCTTCGTTTTGGATCGAGCCTCGACCATGTTTTTCGAAGAGAGCGATGATCTTGCGCAGGAAGTCGGCCAGATTCCGAATATGACAGACAGGTTCTTCCTAGTATTCAAAAAGCCGTAACGGCACGTAGTCATTAACGGAAAAAATGAAGAGCCCTATAGTATTTCGGGCTCTTCTTTTTCCAATTAGTGATTTTATTTTTTCTCTTCGTGCGGCGACTTTCTTAAATTGGTAAGTTCATAGCCGAGCGACTCTACAACCGAAATCAGCTCTGAGTAATCAGCGTCCGAAATCTGAGGCGTGCGCGCCATCACCCAAACATAGTCTCGCGCATTACGTCCAATAATTGTTTGCTTGTAGTCATCATCGAGGTAAACGATCCGGTAATCGGCTTTAAAGGGCCAGATAAACTGCATACCCCATATCGCATTGCTGGTGTCTTCTACGACAAATCCTTTGGGGTTATATTCCTTGCGCTCCCCGCTAAACTCGCCCTCATTAAAGGCGAATGTGGTGGCCACCGTGCCGTCTGCATTCAGGCGATAAGTTTCAACTGGATTATAGGCGTCGGTTTCGATAAACGTGGGTATGTTGGCAATCACATACCAATCGCCCATAAACCGGTCGAGATCTACGGCATCTACTACCGGCATCGGCTCTGCTGTTTTACAGGCACTCACCACCAGTAATACGACTGTAGGCACCAGGACTTTGAGTAACCGCATACGTTTACCTCGGGTATTTTCGAACATTAATCTGTGGCGAAATTTGGCTACCCCTGGGGGCAGCTTGAACTGGAGGCTTCAAGCCTTTATTAGTCTATTCGCCTATTTGTCTATCCATCTTCGCTACTCAGAAAGACGCTGGGATCGCCTTCGTTATCGATACTTGCGTGTACCATAATCGGCCTGCAGCAGACCTGACAGTCTTCGACGTATTCTTGCTCATAAACCGAGCAGTCGATTAGCAGCTCGATCGGTTCTCCGCAGTACGGGCACGAGTTATAGACTGATTCTAATGAAAATTTACTCATGCTTGACGATACGTTCCCTCGCCAAATTGCGATCTATGTGCTCATGGTTGGATTGCGACACTCAAGCCGCGCGCGCCGCCGCATCGGGTAATCGATTAGCTGCCGCGTCTCTCAGGCGTTTGGCCGCAGCTGGATCGAGCTGATGCTCGAAGAGTGTTAGATGCTGAAGGAAGGTTTGCTCGACCGCGCCCGAATCGAATGCTTGCTGCGTCTCGCGAAGATATTCGAGGCCGAAGCGGATGAGAATTACCGCGTTCACCGTAAGGTGATCGATTCGATCCTCGGGCCAATCTAATAGACCGACCCGCACCATCTCCGTGAAGAAAGCCTTAAACTGTGCGCGGCTCTTGTCATAAAGCCCGGTAATATTGTCGAGCACGATCTGGCTGTGGCCGCCATAGTCTGCCTGATCGCGATAAAGAAACCGGTAGAGCAAGAGCTCGCGCTCGTGAGCCATCATAAGCTCGATATAGCCCTCGATTAAATCAGTCTCGCCACTGGGCCTAAGCGCTAGACGCTCGTTTGAGTAACGTAAGAATTCTTCAGAGATCGCCTCAAGAAGGTCGCGCTTGGTTTTAAAGTGATACCAGATATTGCCCTCCGAGATACCAAGCTCCGCCGCGAGCGCCGCGGTGGTCACATTACCGTAGCCAAACTCATTAAAACGAGCCTGTGCTAGGGCAATTATGCGCTCTCTGGTTTTCATTTTTTGGCCTAGTGCTGTGCCTCAGGCATGTCGACTATTAAACCATCGAGTTCGTCGGTAAGTGCAATCTGGCACGAGAGTCTTGATGTGGTCCTTACGTTCTCGGCGAAATCAAGCATCGACTGCTCCATCTCACCGCGCTCGCCCACTTTGTCAATCCAGGCCTCGTTAACAAAGACGTGGCAGGTTGCGCACGCGCAGGCGCCGCCGCAGTCGGCATCAATTCCTGAGACATTGTTACTTACTGCGGCTTCCATTACGCTGCCGCCCGCGGGGACATCGACTTCGTGCGCCGTTCCATCAAATTCTATAAAGGTAATCTTCGGCACTGATGCCTCCTTTTGATATCTTTCTACTATTAATAATCGTAACCCTAGCGCGAAGTAAAAGCCCGAGCGCTGCCTGTGATGCAAGATCATGCGCTAAGCTCATCGTTTATTTCGCGTGAAGAATCACTGGGAGGGAAGTATAACCAAGCACGAAGTTAGAAAGAACCCGCTCAGGCTCGCCTACAACCTCCACACGCTCGAAACGAGTCAGTATTTCCTCCCAAAGAATACGCAGCTGCATCTCAGCAACACGATTACCCATACAGCGATGTATACCAAAGCCGAATGACACGTGGCGGCGAGCATTCTCGCGATCGACTTTAAATTCGTCGGCCTCTTGGATCACTTCCTCATCGCGATTTCCAGAGATGTACCACATCACCACGCGGTCACCTTTTTTAATTTGCTTACCTTGAAACTCGATATCTTCGAGCGCTGTCCTGCGCATATGGCCTAGAGGAGTCTGGTAGCGAATAATCTCTGACACCATGTTAGGCACGAGTTCTGGGTTTGCCTTTAATTTGTCCCATTGTTCGGGAAAGCGGCTAAGCTGCAGCACGCCACCGGTCATCGAATTACGCGTTGTGTCGTTACCGCCAACAATGAGCAGGATTAGATTGCCCAAAAATTCCATCGGGTTATCGAGCATGTCTTTTGTTTCGGGGTCATGCGCAAGCAATGAGATGAAATCGAATTTGCGTGGCTCATTTTTCCGTTGATTCCAGAGCTGGCCAAAATAGTTAAGGCATTCTTGCAAGACTTTGTTTCGCTCCTCAAAAGTCACATCGCTGCGACCCGTTGATGGTGACGCCGTTGCAACATCAGACCAATAGGGAAGAAGATGCCGATCCTCAAACGGAAAGTCGAATAACGTGGCGAGCATTTGCGTTGTCAATTCGATTGAAACTCTGTCTACCCAATTGAATTCTTCGCCCACAGGAAGCTCATCAAGAATAGTACAGACGCGCTGACGGATTAGCCCTTCAAGATCCGCCAGCTGCGTTGGTGCAACCGCAGGCTGCGCGGCACGACGCTGCACATCATGAATGGGTGGATCCTGTGCGATAAACATCGGCGAATAAAACTCATCGGGGCCATCACCGACAACAATATTCCTATAAGATGAAAAAACTTTATGGTTGGAGTCGATAGCCACAATATCGTTGTATTTCGTAATCGACCAATACGCGCCAAATTCGCTATCGGCAGTGTAGTGAACTGGGTCTTCTTTTCGAAGCCGACGAAAATACTCTTCGTGTACGTTTTCTTTGAAAAGGATGGCGCGCGCTGGATCAAGCGATTCTAGCGGAAGACTCCAAGGGTCGCGCCAAGCGTCTGAAATTTGAGCAGTGCCGGCAGGCACTCGACTAACAGATTCTTGATTAATTGCAGCTTGGGACATAAAACGATCCTCATTTTCTCATTAGGCTAAGCGCATAGTGTGCGCTTCGAATTTCCAGCACACTTAAAATTAGGTTATAAACCCTAATTGCTAATGAATGCAAGTTTAGGCTTATTGCCAGATCGATTGTTTTCGCCAATCATCAAGATAAGTAAGGAATGAAGATTCCAATCACGCTATGGAGAATTTTTTGGGGCGTAAAGAAAGAGAATAAATAATTGGATTATTGCGAACTTCTTAGGTAACGTGATCTAGTCGTCAAATTTCTATCACACAAAAAGAATAATCCAAATTAGAATGAAATTTTGACGAAAGTTTGAGTATTATCGTTACAGATAGTTACCGATAGTGACACTGCGCATTGCAGGTTATTGGTAGTAACGCCGACTAAACCATGGAATAAATCTGCAAAATAGCAGCATAGACAATGGTAGGCGTAGTTTTGTTGTATGCCCCTCCTCCGACTAGACAACCGGCCAGTGTCTGCTTTTTAGTCTTTCTGTCATTCCTGGCACGTGTCGGACTCTCACTTCTATTGGCTTTTCATTGCCGTTCATAAAACGAGAGCGATGGCTATGGCTAAATTTAGTGGGGTTAGATCGTCCTAACTAGGACAAATAATTACAATAACGAGGGAATGAACATGCAACATCGGAGTAAATTCGCTACCCAGTTAATGGGGGCAGCAGCCTTATTTTCTGCAACAAGTTTTGCAGGTCAAGTCTTTGCACAAGATGGCCAACGCCGCATCGAAGAGGTTGTCGTCTCTGCCGAGCGCAGAGAGGCATCAATCCAAGATACCTCTATCTCGATTACCGCACTTACGGGCGATAATCTCGAAGATTTCGGTATTCGCAACCAAGAGGATCTTCAGAATTTCATTCCAGCAACGACTATCCAACCCTATGACTCGACTATTCGAGGCGTCGGCCGAAACTTCCGCGCGCTTGGGGGCGACCCGGGTGTAGCAACTTACACTCAGGGAATCTATTCAGAAGATTTAATCACGGCAACAGCGGCTACTTTCTGGGATGTCGGCCGAATAGAAGTGTTGCGCGGCCCACAGGGCACTCTCTACGGCCGTAACGCGGTCGGTGGTGCGATAAATATTTTATATAATGAGCCTGCGTTTGAAAAAGACTTCGCGTTCAAATCTATTGTGGGTAACTTCGGCACGAAAGAAGCCTACGGAATGATCAACACGCCTTTGATCGAAGACAAATTAGCGATGCGCGTAAATTTCAGCCTTCGTGACCGTGACGGAATTGTGGAAGAGATAGGCGGTCAAACCGGCGATGTCGACGGCCTAGGCACTGATAACGGCGCGATTCAGTTTAAATGGACGCCAACTGAAGACCTCGAGTTTAACTATCGTCAGAACTTCCTTAAGGTCGACCGCTCATTCGGCGGCGCTAACGGCGCAGGTCTAGTTGTGCTCAACGAGGGTGGCGAAGACAATCGAATCACTGATGCGCTCGTGCCTGGTTATCGCTTTATCGACACCAACAACACCGATCAAGCTAACTATTTCCAGAATAATTTTTATGATTCGAGCAAGCCAATCCTAAACTTTAACCATCCGGTAACAGGAGCGGTTGGTCAGGCACAGCGTAACCGTGCAGGTATCGATTTCGGTGACTTCGACGGCATGCAGAACGCGATGGCTTCGCTCGATGGATTTAACAATACGAGTGCCGAAAGCGCAGCTCTTTACAACAGCTGTGTGTTCTCCGGAAACATTTCGGGAGAAGACCTCTGTGCAGCATCTGATGGATTTAACTCCGAAAGAATTAAAAATAACTCAACTCAATTCAGCGCCTCGTGGACGGTTAACGACAGGCTCGAATTGGTCTACCTCTACGGCGAGACGGTACTTAGCTACAAGCGAAATACGGACGACGATAATTCCGCCTCAAAGATTCACGATAGACAGTTCTACGTGAATCATGAGGCCGACTATAAATCACATGAGCTTCAGGCATTTTTCGACGTGACAGACCGTATTACGCTGACCTCAGGAATTTTCTCTTATGACGCGACAATCGACCAACGCGGTGATTTCTATTCGTCATTAGGTGAGGCTCGCCTAGTTAACGCCTATGAGGACAAGACGGCGATCAGTGATGCAACGTCAGCAGCAACCGGTATTCCTGCCGGCCTAAATGCATCGACGCTCGCGTTTGGTGGACGCCCTATGGTTAGTCTAAACAGCGCTAAACTGTCTTGTCAGGTTGCCTCTCCTGCCGCGAGTTGTGCAGTCAACAATGGCGGTAACAATTTGCAAACCTCGGCGTGGTATGGCGATAATGGCAGTAACCCCGATCTGAATGTTGTTAATGGCATCCAGAGCAGTGCATCTGATCTTCTTTACGCAACGCAAACCAAGCGTGATGCATTCGCGGCCTACTCACAGGCGGCAATAGAGCTAAACGAGACATTCACTCTGACACTCGGTATCCGCTATGCCGAAGACAAACTGAATGCTGAAGAAAACCTCTGGCGCTATTCAGAAACAGGAGCAGCGCCCGGCGGTTTCCTTGGCCTCTACGGCGGCCTCGCTCAGGTGAACATCACCAACGGTGGCCTTGTGAAAGACGCCGATGGCAACTACACAGTTCCAACGCCAAAAGCGACTAACGGGGGAATTCCCTTCGCGTTAAGCGTCTATCGCCCCTTCGAGCGAACGGACAAAAAGACGACTGGACGTATTAACCTAGATTGGGATATCAACGATTCAACAATGATGTATTTCTCGGCAACATCGGGCTATCGTTCTGGCGGTTATAGCTTAGTGTATTTCAGCACTACGCCTACTTATGACCCAGAAGAGTTGATCGCCTATGAGATAGGCTACAAGTCACAACTTTTCGATGACACGCTGCAGCTTAACGCGTCTGCGTATATGTATGACTACTCGTCTATTCACACCTTCACTACTGAGGTGGGCCAGCTAGGCGGCACGACTACATCGGTTCTAGCAGCGCCAGGTGGTGAGGTTTTGGGCTTAGAGGCAGAAGCTCTCTGGCTTGCAAGCGACCAGCTAACATTGGGTGGTAACTTTAGCTTTACGCCAAGCAAGTACACTGAGTCTTTCGATATCTCTGACACATCGAGCAGCCTGATCCCTGGTTCGCTTTACCCTGAGTTCGACACACTCACTCAAGATATCAATGGGAACCGATTGATTCAGGTGCCTGAGAAGAAATTCACTGGCTGGGCAAGCTATAACGTGCCCCTCAATGGCGGCGATTCAATCGAATTCTTCAGTGTCTACAGCTGGATCGACGATGTGTATTATTCGCCGTTCGAGTCAGAGCGAGAAATGGCGCCGTCTTATGGCCGCGTTGATGCTCGTGTAACCTGGAGGTCGGGTACTGGTAACTGGACGGCGACAGGATTCATGAACAATGTCTTAAACGATATTGGTCACCTGCAAATTATGCGTACAGGCGAAGCTGAGTTCTTCCGTAATAACTCAACGACTACCTCTCCGCGCATGTATGGGCTTGAGCTCTCTTATAATTACTAAGCAATCATAGTTAGGTTAGAGCGAAAAAGAGGCTCTCGGATAACGCATCTGAGAGCCTCTTTTTTATTGGGGCGAGGATTCGGCTTAGTAATTCTCGGTGTTTAAGCGTAATAATACATCGGCCGACTGCAAGAGCTTATTTGCTAAACGCGGTGAAAGCTGAGGGTTATTAGCTAGATAGTCACCGACAATTTCGGCGGCGCGCTTCGAACCCGTTTGTCCAAGCGTTGCATCCAACCATCGCCCAGGAAAAAAGATATCCCCTGTCTCTTGAATCTCTTCGATTAAGTTAAGCGCAGGCAGAATTAGATGAGGAGAACCGCCTCTCAACGGGCTCTGTAAATTCCGCATTGCTTCGAGCACCCAAGGTTCATTCGCTCGATTGTCTGCGTTCGCAAACGATGTAAACAGCGCATCTCGCGCCTCTTTCGAATCAGACAATGACGGACGCACGAACCGATAGCGTGCAAGCCTATCAGCATTCTTTATTCTCGCTTCTTGTTCATCGAGCCGGCGCTCACTCCCATCGACTCTGCGCAGCGCGAGGCCTGAGACCAAGGAAACCATGTCGGCCTCGGAAAGCGGCAAGCCTGCAACTTTCTCATCGCTCTCCCAAAGCCTTATAAGGCGCTCTACCCCTGTATCCGTTGTCGCCAGGGCTCGATAGCTGCGATAAAAAGCAGCGCGCGCCGAGGTGTCTCGCAAAGTCGACTCGACTTCTCGCCAGAGCATTGCTTCGAGTGGCCCGCTTATCTCCAGCCTGGCTCGCGCGTCTAGTCTCAACCAATAAGATTCGTCGAGGGTGCCAAGCACGCGATTAATAATCAGCTCGTTTTGCTCGACTCGTAATTCGCGCAGCACAGTATCGAGGTATAAGCCTGCTGCAAGCCTGCCCTCTTGAACCTCTTCCCACAGCGTGGTCCACGCAGCACCGCGTGCGACAGAAAGCTCTATAGAACCTATGTCACGGAGTAACCCTGTTTGACTCTGCGGATCAAGCACGAAGTCGGCGTATTCGATGCCACTCGCATTGGGCAAAAGTATCATCGTGGCTGACGCGTCATCCGCGGGCGTAGGTATCACCACAGCGTCTGAACCCAATTCGATGTAGTGCATGGTTTGACTCTTATTCGTTATCGCTAGCAGACTCAGCTTCTGCGGCCAAATCCGGCCCATTCCGGCTGGGTCTTCTTGGCGCACAATGACGTGCGTGCGACTCTGTTCATCGCTTGCTTCTCTCGTTACAACGATACGAGGTCTGCCTGCCTCATAAACCCATGCCTTGTTCCACGCGTCTAGATTCAGCGCGGTTTTGCTATCAAGTAACGCGATCAACTGCGGCCATGTGGCGTTTCCATAGGCGTTGTCTTCTAAATATTCACGCAGTCCCTCACGAAGGACATCTGGCCCGATTAAATTTTCGAGATGGCGCATCACGATAGGTGCTTTCTGATAAATAATCGCGCCATAAAGCGTGCCGGCATAGCGCAAATTCTCGAGTGACTGCCCGATTGCGTTCGCACCGGCGGTGCGATCGACCGCGTAGGCGGGAGGATGGTGCGCCGTATGAAAGCGCAGCTCATGATCAACTTCGGGGAAGGCGGGATTAACAATTTTCGCCGCCATAAAATTGGCGAAGACCTCCTTAGTCCAAACATCGTCAAACCAATTCATCGTAACGAGATCGCCAAACCACATGTGTGCGGTTTCATGTGCGATCACGGACGCCCGCGCAAGAATCTGATTCTGAGTGGCGGTTGCGTCTAACATCAGGCTTGCTTCACGGTAAAGTATGTTACCAGGGTGCTCCATGCCACCGTACTGAAACGACGGAATAAGAACAAAATCGAACTTCTCGAAGGGATACTGAATCGCCGTGTAGTCTTCGAGCCATGCGAGTGCCTGTGCATGCAGGTCGAAGATCGCATCGATGTTAGCGTCTACTTTCTCGCGATCAGTCTCGCGGTGATACATGGTCATTTCGCGATCATCTATGGTTTTTGTCTCACGCTGAAACTTGCCCGCCGCAAAAGCAAAAAGGTAACTAGGCAATGGCTCTGTGCGAGCAAAGGCTCGAGTCGTTTGGTTCTGCTGTGCAAGTTCACTCTGAACAGCGAGTGCCGATAATTCGCTTCCGTTAGTTACCACCTGCCAGTCGCTCGGCGCGCTAATTGTCCATGCGACTGCACCTTTGAGGTTAGGCTGATCGATAAGTGGCAGCGAGAAGTGCGCACGGTCGGGAACAAACAAGGTGTAGAGAAAGTCACCGCTGCGGTTGAGCGCTGCATCGCCGGCTTCGAAAGCGAGGGTAATACTATTGCTACCATCTTCTAACATTGCTGCCGGAATGAGCACATGGTCTTCGCTTGAAGACCATGTGCTTTTGGCGCCATTGACGAATACCGAGTCGAGCCGCTTGGTCGCATCGACAAAGTCGATTACCAAGGGAAATTCTATGCTATGCGGACTTTCCCCTGACTGTTCTGTCTCGTCTGCTTTATCTGGGATGCCTGTGGCAAGCGTGCGAGAAGCTTGAGGGTTGTACTGAAACCGCAGGGTGGCCTCGCCTCTAATCGGCACACTTAGCTCACTCGGAATAGAAAGCGTAAAGTCATACTCTATCGCTGACAGCGTTCGCTTGCGGTATTCGGCGAGCTGCCAAGAAACCCCTCGTTCGAGCCGAGGATCGTCTGCAAAACTGCCCTGACTACCGCTGAGAGATTTATCGGCAGTAGGTGCGCAATGCGACAAAATAGCCAACATCACAGCGGGTAACCCAAGGCGCATAAGCATCGTGCTATTAGATTGATGTTTCGCCAACTTCCCGTGCCTCTGCTGCATCCTACTTCCCTCACGCTATGATTAATTCATCCTTAGCAAGTGTAGCGTTGTCTCCGCGTCATTGCAGCCAGCCCAATGAATCTCGCCTCCGCGTCTTTGCGTATGCAGGTACAATAGCAAGCATCAGCTCTCTATACGGCTCAGGATAATAACTACCCATGCAAGACGTTTTGATAATCGGCACAGGAATGGCGGCGACTGCGCTGGCGAGCACGCTCGCAGGCAAAGCACGAGTTACACTCGTAGAAAAGTCGCGGGGGTTTGGCGGCCGCATGGCGACACGCCGGCGCGAAGGCTTCGAGTTCGATCATGGCGCTCAGTTTTTTACTGCGCGCTCGACAGAGTTTAAGCAGTTTCTCGCCCAACCAGTTCAACGCGAGGCTATACAAGAGTGGCAGCCGCGACTCACAACACTTGAAGCTGGCCGCGAGCCGTACAAGCGCGAGTGGTTCGAACCTCATTTCGTAGCAACACCAAGCATGAACTCCCTTTGCAAAGAGTCGTTGAAGGCATTAGAAAATCATGTCGACATTATTCTTGGATGCGAAGTTGGGTCTATCGAGAAAATAGACACCGACAATGCTTCCTGTCGCTGGCGGGTGTTCAGTAAGCAGTTAGATTCACCGCAAGAGGTCTTAGGCGAATTCGACTGGGTGCTGAGCGCCGCGCCCTCTGCACAAACCGAAGCGCTTTTTACTAATACCGCCTTTAATCATTTAGACCGTCTTCGCGATGCAGTACACCTGCCCTGCTTTAGCCTGATGCTCGGATTCGATGCGTCGCCCAAACTCAATTTCGACCTCGCGGCAGTTAAGGAATCATCGCTGGCGCTTATAGTGACCAATGCGAGCCAGCCTGGGCGAGCAGCGAGTCACTCGTTACTCGTACACAGCGATAACCACTGGGCTCGCAAAAATTTCGAGGGCGATCGGGCAGAAATACAGCAACAACTTATTGACGAAACCTGCTCACTGTTAAACTTAGACGCCGCCTCTATCGTGCACGCCGACCTGCACGGATGGCGCTATGCGAAGACCGAGATCGCCGCCGAAGAAGACTTTTTGCTTGATGACGCAAGACAGCTCGCCGCCTGCGGAGATTGGTGTTTGGGCGGGCGCATAGAAGACGCCTTCTTAAGTGGGCATAGGCTTGGCAACACTCTCACCAAATTGTTCGGCGAGTAACCTTACCCGCCGAACAATCCTTTCAATTTCGTCCTGAGGGTCGCCACACTTTTAGATGCGACTCTACCAAGCTATTTGGCAAGTTTTGCGATGATTAATCTTAGCTGCGTCGCATAGCCGGCTTTATTTGGCAAGAATGGCCTCTTACTCAGGCAGAGCGACTTCGAATGTGTATTCGCCAGCGTAGTCAGCATCATCACCCTCGACACGCGTTTTCCACTGCACGGTGTAATGACCGTTGGTTAGCGCGGGTTGATAGATTTCGACCATGAGATCGTCGGCGCCCATTGTATGCAAACCGCGAAGGCTATAGCCCCCCGCAGGGCCCGTGAGGGTTAGCTCGCTGTTTTCAACATCGGGAAGCGCGGCGTAAAACAGGCGTAGCGTACGCGGAGTGCGCTCGTTAATTGTCTCGCCAGCGCCCGGCTCCGAATTGAGTAGCGGGGTGTAGTCGCTGACGCCCGTGCAGGATGTGAGGACTGAGATAACGCAAGTAGCAGCAAAAAAAGGAGTAATATTTTTGAACGATAAGCGATGAGAATTGAACATACACTGCCCTCAATAATTTCGCGCTTGTGGCGGAGTAGTTAGCATGGCTGCCTAAGAAAACTTCTTAATGGCTTGCGCGATCGCGCTGCGCTTGTGCAAGCTCTTTGGCGAATTGATCGAGCCTGGCACGTATTTCCGCTTCGTTTAGCGGCGCTGCCTGCGAGCCACTTTTAGCGGTGGCGGGACTGGGCGAACGATCTAATGACGCATCGGCATTGCTGTTCTTTGTACTGTAATTATCAGAATAGGCCTGTGCGCGCTTGTTCATCTCTCGAAAATCCCTCTTGTTAGCAAAACCTAGCAATTCGTTCGATAACGCAAGATATAGTCTTGCACACTTTGTGTCAAACAATATCTAGACATCACCTCGCGAGCATCAATCCATAAACACCTTAGCTCACCGCTTGTGTCGCTGTTTATGCAGTATTAACAATTCACTATGCGACTAAATCTCAGAATTTCAGAGGAAAATGTGGAAAAGAAAAAATAAAGGACACCCAATTAAAATACAAAAGCCTCTTATCTTCGAACGCCCCACAGCGATCGATTCGGTGGTCACTCCGGAAAAAGTCAATGGTTGGGGCGCGTAATATTAAAAGGACACCCAATTGAATTTTAAATAACCTATTCGAGCACAAGGTTGACGCAAACAAATGATCTCCTTAGCCGAAATAGCAAAGAAATTTGAAATTCGAGAAATTACCGCTGAATTCAGTGCGGTCTAGACGCTTTTTTACATAAAAACGCAGCGTTTATTCGTCACGAATTAAAGGTTACTGGAAAGAAGATTAACGGTGAGAATATCTAAGAGAAGGAAGTTTCAGGAGCGGAGATTGCGGAGGCGAGGACAGTGCAATGACGTTGGTCTAGGTTTCGTATAGCAATTTAGCAGCGGCAGTGCCGCGAACCCACTTGGTGGTCGACCGCATCACCTCGCCAGATTTAACACGTCGTGCCTGATAGGCGATAAGCGAGTCGGTGCTGCCGGCAGCCAGCGCGTAATGCCGATGGAATTTTGTCACCGCCTGCAGCCAGCCATGCCCTTTCATGCCCAGCTGCGACAGCAGCGAGTGACTGCCTAGCGGATTCAGCAATTCAACATCCATCGTCTGTTCGTAACGTAATGCGCGCACGCTCGCATCGAGCAAAGCAACGTAGCTCGACCGGTCAATCGGTAACGCATCCTGCGCCCTATTCCCTGGTTCGGCGAGCGGGCGCAGCTGTTTTGGCGCCTTCGATTTTAGTAGATGACGCGCATTACGGCGTTTTAGCAGCCGCTGCTGCCGATAATTTGGTTCTTTTGCGCGCTGCGCCTGACGAACGAGACGTTCTTGGATAGAGGTAAAATCGCTTGCCTCAAGGCTATCGCTAACGCCAGCGCGAATAGGGTTGAGGTCGACATACGCCATACAGGTCACCAACGCCCGCTCGTCGAGAAGCGCCTGGCTCTTGAAGCGGCCCTCCCAGAAACGCCCAGTGCAGTTGTCTTCGCGATTCGCTGCACGGGCGATACGCTCATTCAGACAGCGCATAAACCAGCTAATGTCCTGCAGCCGTTCTCGCCACTCGGCTAACGTCTTAGTTTCGAGCTCAACCGCTTTCTTGCTGCCCGAGTTAAGGCGAAGGGTTTCGATTAGCTTGGCATTGCGCGGGAACAGCTTAGTCCACCGGGCGAGCACCTCATCGTCGCTCCAAGAGCGCGCCTTAGCTACATTGACGCCCAATACGAGATGGTAATGGTTGCTCATTACCGCGTAAGCACAAACATCTATGGCAAATTGGCTCGCAAGCCATTTCATGCGCTGCACCAGCCAGCCCTTGCGGTGATCAAAGTTCTGACTGGTGAGGGGATCGTCACCACATAAATAGGCACGCCGGACACACCGCGAGATGCAGTGATAGTAAGGCGTATCCTCGAGTGATACCTGTTGGTTGCGGGCGCGTGTCACTTGCTGTGTTCCGACTTGTTAGACAAAAATAAAACGGGAAATCGATTTTAGAGAGATTAGTGTAGACTTCAAGAACTAACCTAACTTTATAGACGCACAGAGAACAATTTATGCGTATCGGCATCGACCTCGGCGGCACCAAAATCGAAGGTATCGTCCTCCGAAATGACGGCGAAATAATCCATAAACTCCGCGTACCCACTCGAGGCGACTACTACGAAATTATCCTCGATGACCTCACTGCGCTTATTCAGTCGTTTCAAGCGCGGTTCAAAGATCGTCTCAGTGTGGGTATCGGCACGCCGGGCTGCCTCTCCAACAATGGCGAAATGAAAAACTGCAATGCGATAGAGCTTAACGGCAAGCGCTTACTTAATGATGTCGAAGCCAGGCTCGGCTATGAGGTTCGCATAGAGAATGACGCCAACTGTTTCGCGCTCTCAGAGGCCTGCTATGGATCGGCGGAAACAGCGCGTTCGGTTTTTGGCGTAATCGTTGGCACGGGCTGCGGTGGCGGCATCGTAATCGATAAGAAGCTGGTCACAGGGCCCAACAGTATTTCGGGCGAATGGGGCCACAATTGTATGCCAGCCAACGCGCGCGCAATGATTTCTGCGGACAGGGAATGCTACTGCGGACGCACCAACTGTATTGAGACATTACTTTCGGGGCGCGGTTTAAGTCAGAGTTATTTTGATGCCACCGGAAAGAAACTGTCTGCCGTCGAAATCGCTGAACGGGCAAAGGGGAAATTTGCGCCTGCGAAAGTGTGTTTGGAGATTTACGCGGATCAACTCGCGCATTGCCTCGCCACGGTGATCAACATGATCGACCCGGAGGTCATCGTGTTAGGCGGTGGGCTGTCGAATATTGCGTCGCTCTACAAGCGTGTTCCCGCCCTCTTGCGGCCACATGTATTTAATGACCAGATGCATACGCGCATTGTAGCTCCCACCTTCGGCGATGCAAGTGGCGCTATTGGCGCCGCTTGCCTATGGGAGCACTAGCTCTTTACGCGTCGAACGGATGCCGGAGGATGATTGTTTCTTCGCGATCGGGGCCGGTCGAGATGATATCGACAGGCACCTCGATTGCCGCCTCGATATACCGAATGTAGGCGCGGGCGTTTTCAGGCAATTCGTCGAGGCTCTTCGCGCCGACAGTAGACTCGGTCCAACCTGGGAGATCTTCGTAAATCGGCTTGAGCGCTTTGTAGCTGTCTATATCCATCAAGCTACCCGATGCGCTGTCGCCCTGGCCTTTATAGCCAACGCATACGCGAATGGTCTTTAATCCGTCCAACACATCGAGCTTCGTCAAACAGATACCCGAAACGCTATTAATGCGCACTGCGAAGCGCACGGCGGCAGCATCGAACCAACCGCAGCGTCGATCACGTCCGGTGGTTGCGCCCTTCTCATGTCCGACGCTTGCAAGGTGCGCACCAACCTCATCAAATAATTCGGTTGGGAAAGGCCCAGAGCCAACGCGAGTGGTGTAAGCCTTTGTAATGCCTAACACATAGTCCAAATACAGTGGTCCGTAGCCACTGCCCGTCGCAGTCCCACCCGCAGTCGTGTTAGATGAAGTGACAAAGGGATAGGTGCCGTGGTCGATATCGAGCAGCGAGCCTTGGGCGCCTTCGAACAAAATATCGGCGCCGGCTTTGCGGCGGCTGTGCAGCAGTTCGATTGTGTCGTCGATCAGCGGACGAAGATTCCGTGCGAGCACCAACTGACTAACAAGCGTCTCCTCAAAGTCGACGGGCTCAACTCCGTAGTAATTTTCGAGCATGAAATTGTGGTATTCGGTGAGCTCTTTGAGCTTTTCGGCAAAGCGCTCTTCGTTCAGCGTTTCGGCGAGACGAATGCCGCGGCGACCCACTTTGTCTTCGTAAGCAGGACCAATGCCACGCCCAGTGGTGCCGATTTTACCCTCGCCTTTTTTAAGTTCACGCGCCTGATCGAGGGCAATATGTGATGGAAGAATGAGCGGACAAGCCCCGCTGATGCGGAGGCGATCACGAACAAAAATCTGTTTGTCTTCGAGAGCGGTTATTTCTTTGACCAAGGCATCGAGGCTTAATACGACGCCATTACCAATGACACACATCACGCTTTCGCGAAGTATGCCGCTAGGCAATAGATGCAGCACGGTCTTCTCGCCATTGATAACCAGCGTGTGACCGGCGTTATGACCACCTTGAAAACGCACGGCAACCGATGCCTGGTCGGTAAGCAGATCGACGATTTTCCCCTTGCCCTCGTCGCCCCACTGCGTTCCTAACACTACAACTGATTTAGCCATGTCGCTCTCTCGTTACCTTGTTCGTTGCATTCGTTGCCCCGCAAAACGCAGAGCGCTACTTACACCAGGCCTTTTGAGGCTGGCTTTCCTATCTACGCTAAATCGTCTTAACTTCCCAACCAGATTCACTTTTCACAATCACACGATCACAGTCTTGTTCGACAAGCTGCGCTGCGCTCGCAAGCCCTTCGCTTAAACTCGACACAACGTATTCGCCCGACGCGCGTAACGCGGCAACCAGCGCAATGAGTTCTGGATCGGTTGAAAGTGGTGCTGCAATACCCGCAGGCTTTGGAAAATCGGCCAATGAGAGTTTCACGAGTGTTTTAAGATCGCTGTCAAAGCCTGACGCTGGACGCGCTCGACCGAACACTTCACCGATATCGTCATAGCGACCGCCTTTTGCAACAGCCCGCCCATGAATAGGCGTGTAGGCAGCGAAAACGACACCTGTATGATACTGATAACCGCGCAATTCGCAGAGATCGAAACAGAGGCGAACGCCGGGGACACGCGCCTGCAAGCCCGCAGCGATAGCGGCCAACTCGTCAAGCGGCGCGCGCACCGAAGCCGGCGCAGAGGCAAAGGCCACTAGCGCTTCGTCGAGAACGTTCTCATCGCCGCTCAATTGCGTAAGTTTAGTAAGCAATTCCCGCAGTGCATCGCTTGCAACAGATGCATTGAGAACCTCTGAAATTTCGTCATAAGCCTTGCGCTGTACCGCGTCGAACAATCTGGCCTCGGTGTCCGCATCGATCTCTGCGGCGTCAACAAGCGCGCGAAAAATACCAACATGGCCTAGCACATGATGAATATCCGGCACCGAAGCTGCCTCGAGCGTGGCATGCATTAGGCAGATCAATTCGATATCGCACTCGACGCCCGCGTGTCCATAGAGTTCGGCGCCTACGCGAATTGGTACGCGTGATGTCAGCAGCCCACGGGGCTTAGTATGCAGGACACTGTCGGCGTAGCAGAGCCGCACGGGGCCTTCGCGATTGAGGCAGTGTGCATCAATGCGGGCGGCCTGTGGCGTTATATCCGCGCGGATGCCCATCATGCGCCCGCTCAGTTGGTCGGTAATCTTGAACGTGTGAAGGTCAAGATCATGTGACGAGCCGACTAACAGCGAGTCGAGGAATTCGATTAGCGGCGTAATTACCAACTCATAACCCCAAGATCCGTAGAGATCGAGGAGTTTTCGCCTCAGCGACTCGAGCTTGTGAGCTTCGCGCGGGAGGATTTCCTCCACGCCATCGGGTAGTAGCCAGCGCTTAGCGGTGGTCATATCGTGAAAATTCCTTAACTTGAAAAGCGCCTGTATTTTACGCCAGCCGCGCCTATCAATAAACGGAAGAATCACCGAATCTGCGTATCGCCTCGCCGAACTATGACTCAGAAACCAAAAAGGCCCAAAAACTCTTGAGCTTCTGGGCCTTTTTTACCTCTTGCCTGCTAACTAGCCAGGCTTAAACGACTATTTCGATATATCGCCATCTTTCAAGTATTTGAAATAATCACTTTCTGGATCTAGCAGCATTACGTCGCCCTTGTTGCTAAACGTCTGCCGATATGAGTTGATGCTGCGAGTAAAAGCAAACCACTCTGGGTCCTTCTGATATGCCTCGGCGTAAATGTTAGCGGCCATCGCGTCTCCCTGACCGCGAATCTCCTCGGCATCACGGTACGCTTCGGCTCGGAAGATCGTCGCTTGGCGATCGGCATCGGCCCGAATGCCTATAGCAAGCTCTTCGCCGCGCGAACGCAGTTCTTGGGCTTCTCGATTACGCTCTGTGATCATCCGATCATATACCGAAGAACGGACGTCGTCAGGTAGATCGATTCGCTTTACCCGCACGTCGATGACCTCTATGCCAATATCGGCAGCCGTGTTTTCATTGAGGTCGGCAGTCAGGTCGAGCATGAGTTGATCGCGTTCGCCCGCAACCACTTCTTGGAGGTTACGTGCGCCGATCTGGTCGCGCAGGCCATCGTTGATGCGCTGCGCAAGCAGACGACCAGCTGTCGCTATTTCGCCACGAGTCGAAATGTAGAATTGACCTACGTCGACAATTCGCCACTTCGCATACGAGTCGACTTCAAGCGCTTTTTGCTCAAGTGTCAAATAACGCTGCCTTGGCGAGTCCTCTGTGAGAATCCGCGCGTCGAACTTACGTACGGTGTTTACCAAAGGCATTTTAAAGTGCAGACCCGGCTCGATGTCCGCGTTAACGATTTCACCGAATTGCAGCATCACTGCGCGTTCGGTTTGCTTTACTACAAACAGGGAATTGGAGGCAGCCGTCACCGCCAACACCAATATTCCTAACAGTAGAAAATTTCTCATTAGCGTACTCCTCGCGTATTCGTCGGCACGCGGCTGCGATCGATAGAGTTGCTGTTGTTATTCGCCGAAGGCATATAAGGCGAGAGCTGCTCGGCTAGCGCACGAAGGTCTTGCGTACTAGACGCGCCACCAAAGCCACTGCCGTTTTGCTCCATAATCTTGTCGAGAGGTAAGTAGAGCATGTTGTTGCCGCCCTCTACATCGATCATGATTTTAGTGCTTGCCGTCATGACATCTTCGACTGCTTCGATATACAGACGCTGGCGAGTAACCTCTGGCGCCTTTTGGTATTCAACAAGGAGTTGGTCAAAGCGCGATGCATTACCTGTCGCCTCAGCAATAACCTCTTCACGGTAGGCGTTAGCCTGCTCGATCTGACGCTGCGATTCACCGCGCGCCTCAGGGATTATCTGATTCGAGTATTGCTGCGCTTGGTTCTGCGCTCGCTGCTCATCTTCTCGGGCACGAATCACGTCGTCGAATGCCGGCCTTACTGCCTGTGGCGGCTGCGCCTGCACAACGTTCACTTGGCTGACGAGAATGCCGGTGTTGTAGTTGTTCATGTAGTCTTGCAAACGCTGCTGAACATCATCAGCCACGCGGTCGCGTCCTGTTGTCAGAATTTGATCCATGAAGTTGCCGCCAACCACGTGACGAATAGCCGACTCGGCTGCATTGTCCAGGCTCCGCTCAGGATCTTGCACCGCGAGCACATACTTAACGGGGTCTTCGATTCGGTATTGAACCGTGACTTCGATATCGATGATATTTTCATCGGTAGTCAGCATCGCGTTGCTGTCGTATGTCTTGGCGTTGAGCTCCGAGATGTTGACCAGTGACACTTCATCAACCATCGGTGGATTCCAATGCAATCCAGGCTGAACCGTTGCGTCTAGCACCTTACCAAAGCGCAGGACGACAGCACGCTCAGCCTGATCGACGATATAGAACCCGCCGAACGCCCAAATCACTGCCGCTACAACTACGAGACCTGCGAGCAAACCACCGGAGAAGCCGCCACTGGGGCCAGAGGAGCCGCCGCCTGAGCGCGCGCCGCCGCCGCCAAACACGCCGTTAAGCTTTTTGGTTAATGAGCGAATGACCTCATCGATATCGGGAGGGCCTTGTTCGGGCCCTTTACGGCCGCCACCGCCCCAAGGGTCGTTGTCGTTTCCTTTGTTGCCGGGTTCGTTCCAAGCCATTGGTTTCTCCATAGCTTTTTGTTACGGGATGGGCGCGCCACAGGCTCGCCCAGTATTTCTTTCAGTTGATGTTAGCGAATTCGAGACCAATAACCCAGCCTAACCGGACTATTCGGCCCCGCGCCTACCACCCTCAATAACGACGCCACCGAGCATCTTGATGCGATCGAATTCCTGAAGCGGCATTCGCACGTGCAGAAGATAGTGGCCCTCGTCAGTGATCTCTTCGTTCTCGACATAGTTGGCAGCATACAGCTTACTTCGCAATTTTGCTTCGCTAGGTGCCACACGCAAAAGCTGATCGGACATCTCGCCTGCAAGAAGCTCACTCACCGCCTCTAATAACGTCTCAATTCCGGCTCCGGTTTTAGCCGATACCCACACTCTGTAAGGTTTTCCGGCACTGTTTCGCTGCAGCTCTGGCTCTCTCCCTGGCAGGAGGTCTATTTTATTAAAGACCTGCAATTGAAGCACTTCTTGCGCGCCGATTTCGCTAAGCACCGATTCGACCTCGCGAATGAATTCTGGATGATAATCATGCGCTGCATCGATTACGTGCAGCAGTAAGTCGGCTTGCACCGTCTCTTCGAGCGTCGCGCGAAAAGCCTCGACCAATTGATGCGGGAGATGGCTAATAAAGCCGACAGTATCGGCCATAATTGCCTGCCCAAAATTCGGCAACTCAACCTTGCGCAACGTCGAATCTAGCGTGGCGAATAGCTGATCCGCCGCATAGGTCTCGGCTTGTGTAAGACGGTTAAATAAGGACGACTTACCTGCATTGGTATAGCCTACTAAAGAGACCGTGGGCACTTCGGCTCTGCGCCTCGAACGGCGACCTTGGTCGCGCTGCGTCCGCACTTTAACCAGCGCCTTATTAATCGATTTGATGCGCTGCGCAATAATGCGTTGGTCCATTTCGAGCTGCGTCTCACCAGCACCCCGCATTCCTATGCCGCCCTTCTGGCGATCGAGGTGAGTCCAGCCCCGTTTTAGTCGACTGCTCATGTGCTGCAGTTGCGCGAGTTCGACCTGCAACTTACCTTCGTAACTGCGAGCGCGCTGCGCGAAGATATCGAGAATCAGACCCGTCCGATCGATAACGCGGCACTTGAGTTCGCGTTCGAGATTGCTCTCTTGGCTTGGCGAGAGAGAGTGGTTAAACAACACTACTTCGGCTTTATGAGAGGCCACCGCTGCTTGGAGTTCTTCGAGCTTGCCAGAGCCCACGAAATAACTAGGCGAAGGCTGGCGGCGGCTACCGGTAATAATTGCGACCGGCTGCGCACCTGCAGAAAGTGCGAGTTCTTCGAACTCTACGATGTCATCTGCTTCACGATCGTTATCGATCTGCAGGTTAACAAGAAGGGATATCTCTCCCGAGTCGGGGCGATCGAAAAACAATCAAAGTCCTTAGGCCTAAGCCTCGTTGCCGATTTCGTCGCCATCGAGTTCAGCGCCGTCTTCGCCAGAGTTAAGCGCAGGAATCTTGACCATGCGCGCAGGCACGACTGTCGAAATCGCGTGCTTGTAGACCATCTGACTGACGGCGTTCTTTAGCAGAATGACGAATTGATCGAATGACTCAATCTGGCCTTGGAGCTTAATGCCGCTCACGAGGTAAATCGAGACTGGAATCCTTTCCTTGCGCAATACATTCAGGAAGGGGTCTTGCAGTGTTTGTCCTTTAGACATTATTGTTCTCCGTTCGTTCGACAATGCGCTTGCTTTAGCAGCGTTGCAATATTGGATGCTATTTATATGGTGGCGGATACAACAATTTTCAACAGCTCGTGCAAAGAATCGTGAGTGGGGCCAGGCAGATTATGGAGATCGTCCCAACTGCGCAACCAAGTAACTTGCCGCTTGGCTAACTGACGCGTGGCGATGATACCCCTCTCGACCATCTCCTGATAGCTCAATTCGCCCGCGAGGTGTTGCCACACTTGTTTATAGCCAACAGAGCGTATCGCGGGGAGTGAGAGCGAAAGGTCACCCCGCTCGTAGAGCGCGCGCACTTCGTCGACTAGCCCATCGTCCAACATCTGAATAAATCGCGTTTTAATTCTCTCATGCAATACGCCTCGCTCGACCCCTTGGATCGCGCAAAACGTTAAGTCCAGCCCCCTTTTATTGCCTTTTAGGCGCTCTGCCGCCTCCTCAGCGTGCAACGCACTGAGTGTTTTTCCTGAGATACGATACACCTCTAGCGCGCGTTGCAAGCGCTGCGGGTCGTTAGGATGAATCCGCGCGGCAGCCTCAGGGTCAACCTTTTCGAGCTCGGCGTGGACCGCAGCCCATCCCTCGACACGCGCCTGCGCCTCGATTGCAGCGCGCACCTCTGGATCGGCATCTGGCATCGATGCCATCCCATCGCGCAGGAGGCGGAAATACATCATCGTCCCACCCACCAGTAACGGGGTATTGCCGCGCGCTTTTATTTCACCGATTAACCGTAGCGCATCGCGGCGAAAGTCAGCGGCAGAATAGGCCTCCGCAGGATCCAGGATACTGAGCAAATGGTGAGGCGCGCGAGCGAGGGTATTAGCATCTGGTTTTCCTGTGCCTATATCCATGCCGCGATAAATCTGCGCCGAGTCGACGCTGATTATTTCGAAGGGATGGTGTTCGAGCAGTTCGATGGCGAGCGCGGTTTTGCCCGATGCCGTCGGGCCCATCAAGCACACGGCGTCTGGTAGCGTGACAGCTCTAGTACTGCCCATCACTGACCACGCAAAAAAAGCTTATCGAGTTGACTTAAGCTTTGATACACCCAGGTTGGTCGCCCATGATTGCACTGGCCGCTTCGCTCGGTAATTTCCATGTCGCGCAGCAGCGCATTCATTTCTGGTAACGAGAGCTGGCGATTTGCGCGCACAGAACCGTGACATGCCATCGTCGATAAAAGCTCGTCCTGATGCGCCTGCACCCTCTCACTGCTGCCGTATTCGAGGACATCCGATAACACATCACGCACGAGCTGCTCGACATCGGCGTTACGCAAAATAGACGGAATTTGTCGCACAACGAGCGACTCGTCGGCGACGCGTTCGAGTATAAGGCCAAGACTCTGAAGAAGGTGCTGCTGGGACTCGGCGCAATCAGCCTCGGACCTGCTCACTGCAATAGAGATCGGCACAAGCAGCGGCTGCGTTTTGAGCACTTCGTTTTGACACGCGGTCTTCATGCGTTCATAGGTTATACGCTCGTGCGCTGCGTGCATGTCAACAACAATCAGCCCTTCTTTATTTTGCGCGAGAATGTAAATGCCATGGAGCTGGGCAATGGCAAACCCCAAAGGCGGCACCTCTTTGTCACCATCGATGTCGTTGAGGTCGGCATAGTGCGCAAGCTGATCTCGAACGGCGTTCGGATTAATATAACTCCCGCTCGAGCCAAAATTTCCGGCATAGCGAGGCTGGCCTGTCGATTCCGAACCCTCTCCAGCTAAGCCAGAGGTATAAGAGCGCTCGGCCCAGCTGGTCGCCTGCATCGATCCCTGCCCATTCTCCGCCAGCCCAAGGCTGCTTTGCTGCGGCGCGTCAAAACCTTGTTGAAGCCCTGCCCCGGCGAGTGTTTCTGCGCCGGGAAATCGATCCTGAGGCTGAATTGCAGCGAGCGCCTTGTGAAGTGAGCTGAATAAGAAATCGTGAACGAGTCGGCTGTCGCGAAAACGCACTTCGTGTTTGGTCGGATGCACGTTCACGTCGACGCCAGCAGGGTCCATCTCGAAATACAAAACATACGCAGGATGACGACCGTGAAAAAGCACATCGCGGTAAGCCTGCTTAACCGCATGCGTGACCAGCTTGTCGCGGATAATACGACCGTTAACGTAAAAATATTGTAGGTCGGCTTGGCTGCGCGAAAAAGTCGGCAGGCTTACCCAACCCCACAGTCGCATGCCCGCCGCCTCTCGCTCAATAAAAACCGAATTTTCGACAAACGCTGGGCCACAAACTAACGCAACACGTCGCGCTCTCTCGGCTTCGGTAGTCGCGGGTAAGAGTTTATGAATTGCTCGCTGGTTATGGTTAAGCGCAAACATCACATCAAAGCGACTAAGTGCCATTCGCTTCAGGACTTCGTCGATACGTGAAAATTCAGTTTTCTCTGTTTTAAGAAACTTGCGCCGTGCCGGAGTGTTAAAGAACAAGTCGCGAACCTCGACAGTTGTGCCTGCCGGGTGCGCCGCTGGCGTTATCCGCGCTTCCATTTCTTGTCCCTCGGCCTCGACACACCAAGCGGTATCTTCATTACCGCCTTCGCGCGAGCGCGACGTCATGCTAAGGCGGGAGACCGAGCTGATACTTGCTAACGCTTCGCCCCTGAACCCAAGGCTTGCAATCGACTCTAGGTCATCGAGCTCGACTATTTTACTGGTGGCATGACGGCTCAGCGCGAGCGCAAGATCTTCTTTGTGGATGCCCGCGCCGTCATCACGAATGCGCAGCAGTTTAACGCCGCCTTGCTCGACATCTACCTCGAGCCGAGTCGCACCTGCGTCGAGGCTGTTCTCGAGCAGTTCTTTCACCACCGAAGCGGGACGCTCCACCACCTCACCGGCGGCAATTTGGTTAGCGAGTCGTTGGCTTAGCAGGTTAATGCGATTCATAAAGTCGAGGCCGGCAGTGAGCGTGATTTGGCGGAATAGTGACGTGAGGTGAGTATACCATTGCCTGCGCTGATTCTGCGCGCACGGACTCGGAGGGCGAATCTAGTCCGGCGAAAAAGACTAGCTAGCTGGGATTCGGAGGACTTGCCCAACCAGAATACGATCGGCGCGCAGTTCATTTAACCGGCGCAGGTCGGCGAGGCTAACCCGATAGCGAGCGGCAATACCTGACAGTGTCTCCCCGCTCTGGATTTTGTGTTCCCGTGCAGCGGGCTCAACGCCGCCGGGCAGCTTGATCACTTGGCCGATCTGAACGCCATCACTTTTCAGTGAGTTATGCTTTTTTAACGCAGCCATCGTGGTGCCAAAGCGCTGCGCAATCATCGACAACGAATCTCCGCGCCTTACCGTATAACTGGTGGGCGTTACCCCATTTGATTTTTGCCAAGCAACAAGACTGCCTTCGGGCGGGGCATCATAGAAGTAAGCCATCACTCCCCTGCCGATGCCCTCGGCTAGCTGCTTCTGAAAAGACGAGGTATTGAGACGTTTGGCCTCTTCGGGATTCGTGAGATAGCCTGTTTCAATCAAAATAGACGGTATGTCGGGCGATTTGAGCACCTCAAGCGACGCTTGCTGAACCTTGGTTTTACGCAGCCTTGTAATACCGCCTACCGCGTCGAGGACGCGCGACCCTGCAATTACGCTCTGCTCCATGCTCCAAGCCATTTGCAAAGAGACTAGCGTGAGCGCGACGTCGTCATCCCATGAGCCTAGGCTAAGATCGCTGCCCACTCCGCCAAGCAGATCTGCCGTATTCTCTTTCTGCGCTACTCGCCGCGCATTCTCTCGGTCGGCACGGTCACCAGACAACGCGTAGATCGTTAACCCGCGCGCACGCGGCGTCTTATACCAATCGGTGTGCACTGCAACGAACAGATCCGCTCGGCGCTCTCTTGCTATTTCGGGCCGCCGCGACAGCTTTACATAGTAGTCGCCATCACGAACCATCACCGGCGCATAGCCTGGCATGCGGTCTAGGTAGTCGTATAGCGCCCGCGCGATGCGTAAGGTGATGTGCTTCTCTTGCAACTTGCCGTCGTAGCCAATGCCGCCGGGGTCTTCGCCGCCGTGGCCAGCAGAAATAGCGACAACGATATCTCTTTGCTCGCCCGACGGAGCGGCCGCGTTTGAGGCTACTCTATTGGTAGCCCTCTTCGGCTTGTCTCGCTCAGACCCGTCTTGCAAGGACAAAGCTGTTGCGACTCGTTCATCGCTCGAGTCGTACAGATCGACGACGAGGCGATGGCCCTGCTCTGCGTTCGGCTCGAGGGTAAAGCTCTTAGGCCGGGTTTTCGTGTTTAGGTCGATGACCACGCGCAGCAACCCACCGTCGCGCGTCGCACTGCGCAGACCTGTGATAGGGCTGTCTTCGAATTCAATGTCGCCAAGGCGCGTAGCGAGAGAGGAGTCGGCGATGTCGATCACAACCCGTTCTGGGGCATCGAGGGTAAAGAGCTTGTACTCGACCCCTGCGCTGAGGTCGAACACAAGCCTTGTGTGGTCAGGAGCACGCCAGAGCCTGAGATCTCGCACCTCGGCAGCATAACTACCTGATGTGGCAGCGGCGGCGCACAGCCAAAGAAGCGCTGCGCGACAGCTCACTACCGGCCGCGAGAAGCGCGGTCGCGCTATAGCCATAGCATCAATCGGATGCGAAGTTAGCGGTGTCGGTCGAAATGCCATTTACCCTTCCAGACGAGATTAATACACGCGGCCGCCTCAATCGGGCTTTTTTACGCGCACAGCAAGGTGCCGTCCTCGATTGTCGGCACTCTCGCCCTATAGAGCGGCAGCTAGCGGCGAATCTTCAGGGTTTCAGATTAGCCGAATAAGGCAGAGAGCATCTCAGAGCCACGCTTAGACAGGGCGCTGCAGCGCGCTGTTCTGCCCGCGTCGGTCTCGACAAGCTCGATTCGTAAATCCGCAGAAGGCGCCCAGCCCGCGCCATGTTCTGCCCACTCTACCAGACAAAGGTTTGGTGATTCGAAGTATTGGTCTGTGCCCAAGTATTCGAATTCCTCTGGGTCGGAGAGCCTATATAGATCAAAGTGGTAAATGTTGCAGTGTGCCAATTCATAAGGTTCGACAAGGGTGTAGGTGGGGCTCTTAACCGCTCCTTCGTGGCCATATCCGCGCAGAAATCCTCGGGTTAGCGTTGTTTTCCCCGCGCCGAGGTCTCCTTGCAGGTGGATAATCCCCCCTGCAGTCTCGGCGCCGAGCCCCGCCGCGAGGGGCGCTACAGGCGCGCTGCGCTGTGTCGATTGAGCGAGTTTATAACCAAAGGCGACGGTGGCTGCCTCATCATCGAGGAACACACTGCGAGTCTCGAGCAGCGCTGCGCTGGCGTCGGGACTTGCCTGATTTGAAGACACGGATGAAAGGGTGGTCATGGCGCGCTGCTCTGCCTCGGCTGATCGATTAGTTAGATGAATCACTCGTTAGCTTGAGGGGAGATTGTGTATCGCCAGCCAAATCTGGGCAAGTAGTAGGTCGAATAAGCGGCGATAAATTCTGTCGGGGTTCGCTGCAACGATAGGCAAGGTTAAGCGGTCGACACGCCCTATCTATTTGTCGAGGCGCTGGATGAGGCGGCGAACAAGCCGCAAAGAAGTCTCGAGTTCTTCGATGGGTATGTCTTCGGTATTGCGAATAGCCCAAGGGTCTTGGACCTCTCGCAATGCGTGGTAAGCACTTTTGCCTTCGTCGGTAAGCAGAACCAGTACCGATCGCTTGTGCTTGGGGTTTGGCTCATAGGTGATCAACCCGTCCTGTGCCATCACATCGGTAATGCGTTGCACGGCCTGTCGCGACTGTCCTAGCACACGCGCAATGCCGGGCACCGTGAGGCCCGCCGTAGAGAGGGCTACCACGCCGATTACCTTCCATCGCGCACTCGTCAGTCCAAGGTCTTCCGTCATCGCATCGCCTTCTGCGACGAGCAAGCCGTTGAGGCGAAAAACTGACAACACGAGGTCGAGAAACAGCATTCGCTTTGGAGAATGGCCTACCGATGAGGCAACGCCAGCCGAAGGCGCTACCGGCCGAACCGCACCGACTCTCGCTACGAGTGCGTCCATCGATACTCTTCTGCTATCGGGCTCATTAAGTGCCAAGGTAGTGTCTCTTTGTCTAAAACCAACGACCGAACCGGTCACTTATCGATCGCATGCGGAAAGCGTTAGTGCGAAAAATCAAATTACACTGTATCGATAATGTCAGCATGCTGTCATCATCGAGCGCAGAGGTCAAGCTGAGCTTGCTGCGACTGCGGCAGCACAGTACCCGACGTTTCTTCGGCGCGTTTTTGTGTTCTCAGGATGCATTACGCGAAATTTTGTTGCCTAGACCAAACGAGGTCTCGATTGAGAGCGAGCCTCGGTCACAATAGTTCTCGGGAGTGAAAGAGACGAGGATTAATAGGTGGGCCTGCCTAGTGGGTGAGCGAGTACATGAGATAGTTGATGCCTAACCGGTAAGCAGAGTTAGCGTAACGCGTCGGATAATCGGGGTGATAGGTGTGCTCCCATCCGTCCCCCATATCCGAATTCCAGTTAATTAACACCATTACCCGACCCTGATCATCGAGTATCGCGTGATTACTCGCCGAGTTAATTCCTTGCTCACCGTATTCGTCCGAACGATAGAGGGCGGGAATCATCTGCGGCCCATCGATATCATAATAGACGTGGAAAATTTCATGATCTGGCGAGAGCTCGACAATTTCTCGATCGGGGAAGAGCTGCGAAAAAGCCGCGTAAAAATTATCCCACTGCCGCTGCCCCCAGAAATCGTCAATCAATAGGAATCCGCCGCGCAGAAGGTACTGCCGCAAATTGCCGAGCTCCGCAGGATTCAAAACGATGCCGCCTCCCTGACCTACCTCGAGCATGTACAAAAACGGATAATCGAAAATTTCTGGGTCGTCGAACTCGAGCACAATCGGCTCGCTCATCACGCGGATATTCGTTAACCTCGACACACCTCGCAGGAAGTTAGTGTCCGCATCGGGAAAATCGATCGCCCAAGGGCCATCACCAAAACCACCGCGAAAGCCCCCGCCGCTAAAATAAGTGTCAAATCGAACGCGAACAAAGTTGAACTCTCCGGCCACATCGTCGATAAGTGCCTCGTTATTTTTTGGCTGCGACCCACGCCCGAATGCCTCTAAGCGCTGCGCATGCGCCGCGCCTACACAGACTAAAAACAACATTATTGAGGCGACAAGAGTTCTCATTCCTCACCTCGCATTGCTGCGCAGTAGTCTTTGTTGGCTAGCGCCGGCGTAAACCAGAGATAGTCGTACGCCGGTAACTCAACCGAATCCTCTAGATAATGCGCCGGCTGCGTTCCCTCTTCTGCGACTTCGAGAAACGCGACAGACGCAATGGCCTCACGCTGTAAACTCGGCTGTGCTCGAAGCAAATAATTCGGTACACCGAGGTCTTGGCGAATATGATAGTTCCCCGCGATGAGCACAGCGGCTTTGCCCTCGGCATTGTTTGCGCCTTCTAAGCTGCGCGCCAGTGACTCGTCTCGGCCTTGCTGCACGCGCACCATGGCGTCGAATTGCGATTCGGGCAGCAGCCCGCAATGACTCGAGTCGATATCTGCTCGAAGCTGCGCCCGCGCTAATTCGCCAACCGCGCCTTCGGCAACGGGGCTATCGGAGGCGTAAAGCGCAGACATTTGTACTCGGCTTATATTGCCCGCATAAATTGGCACTTTGCGCTCATAGGCCAGCGACACAAGCGGACCGTAAAATCCCCAGTCCCAGCCCTGCTTGTCCCATTCGATATATTCTGCGAGTCGATCGCTACTCGCAAACTTTCGCGTGCCGAGTGTCTCTAAACGAGGCGTAATGTCTGTCGCCATCATCTCGAAAGACACCGCGCCAAGCACGGCTTCCTCGCTGAGTGCGGTGAGGATTTTGCGCTGCAGAAGGTGGTGATCTGGATTATCATGTTTCTCGCCGAGCAACACATACTCGCGTGATTTTAAACTTTCGAGCAGTGCTTCAGCGCTGATAAACCGCCCCGTCGAAACTTCCCAGATCTTCCCGACTAATGCCTTGTCGGCGCGCAGCGACGTTTTCCATCCCTGCTCTGGGCTGTTAACCGGCGCCACTTCACTTAGCAACGCCGAGCCGCCGGTCGCACAGGCACCCAAAATACAGGCTAACCCCAGCACGCTTGTCACTGCTTTGGCTTGTCGCCGAAGAGTTTTTTTCTCAGCACGAAGACAGTCGCTGCGGAGGCCTCGCATTTCTAACATTTACTTTCCTTTTTAGGGTAATCGAACTCGATCAGCCGAGTATGGCCAAGTGCTATGTGCGCCCAGCTCTCTATGCCAAGCTCGAACTGCAAGAGGCCGCTTGTTGGCACAGTGTCAATCGCGATCCCACTATTTAAACCAACGAGTTCGTTGACGAAATCAGTTACTGCAGGATTGTGCCCTACGAGCATGACTGCAGCGCAGGTGTCGTCGAACAAACTGGCGGCACGCAGCAACATTGGCGCGCCGGCAAAATACAGCTCTGCGTTGATAGATACGCGATCAGTCGACAATCCGATTGCCGATGCAAACAGGGCTGCTGTTGTCGCCGTGCGAACCGCCGGGCTGCTCACGATCGCGTCGAGAGCACAACCCCGGTCCATGAACCGTGCCGCCATGTTGGGAATATCATCTATTCCTCGTTGTGCAAGGGGCCTTGCGAAGTCCTTCAGTCCGGGTTCAGTCCAGCTAGATTTCGCGTGTCGCATAACAAACAGTGTTTTCATCTTGTCTCAATTCGCGAGTTAGAAACATCGAACTGCGCTTTTATAAGGCGTCAACGCCTTGGCCTGAGTGTAGCAAGCTTGCCGACTCAGGCGCCAATACGACGCTAATCAGTCGCATCTTATGCTGCGACTATTCGAGCTTCTGCCGATAAAAGCTACTTAAAAAGCCAAACCTTCTTGTATCAATTTAATTCAAAAAGGAAATTTACCGGCATTGCCGCTGCTATCAAAACTCAAATAAGCCTCAAGTCAGCCTCAATGCTCAGAAATTCAGGAGAACATCCATGAGCCGACCCATATTCCAACCCATATTCCAACCCATAATCCGCGCCCTCTTACCCCTTTCCCTCATCGCGCTGGCACTTCCTGGCTTGGCCCAAGAAGAAAACAGCGTCTCGACTGAGCTCGAATTTGGGGCCATCGTGACCTCAGGAAACTCCGACGACCAGAACGTGAAATTCAAGGGCACAGTTGACTGGAACCGCGGTGATTGGATTTACGGCTTTAGCTCCGATGGCTTCAGGTCCTCTAAGAACGACGAGCTGAACGCTCAGCGTCTCTACCACGTCGGTCGAGCCGGCCATAATATTAACGAATTCAGCTTCATTAATGCGCGCGTCTCATACGAAGATGACCGTTTTAGCGGTTTCGACAGCCAAAGCGACTTTTCCGTGAACTATGGCCGCAACATGTTGCGCTCGAGCAGCACGATGACCCTCGCGATGAATGTAGGACTGGGTATGAGACGCTCGGTTCAGATGGATAAAAGCAGTACCGAGGCAATCGGTCGTGTTGAAGGCAACTATGCGTGGAACCTCTCGCCCACCGCTTCATTTACACAAGACTTCAGCTTAGACTCGGGCAGTGATAGCAGTATTTACAGGTCGGAAAGCGGCATACAATCGCAGATAATGGACAATCTTTCGCTTCGCTTCTCGATTAAAATCAAACATCAGACTCAAGTGCCTGTCGGCCGCGAAGAGACGGATACAGAAACCGCTGCCACCCTCGTTCTTAGCTTCTAAGCAACGCTTGAACAAAGGCTCTAACAGCCGCCCACAAAAAAGCCGCATCACTGCGGCTTTTTGCGCACTCGATCTTGCGTTCAATACACTTATTGCCTAGTGAACGAGGCTCATGCAATGACGAACGCATCGGCGTTCGATGTCTACTTCTTACTGACGTGAACCAGTCACGCCGAAGGCACCGAAGTCGCTGCCGAACTCGCCGCTGACAGAATCGCCTTCAACCGTGCCACTGAACTCTAAAACGAGCATTTGGCCTTGCGCATCAACTTCGGCGCTGAACATAAACATGTTGCCGTCGAAAGTAATGCCATCTATGCCCGTTTCGCCGAGTGCGTCTGACGCCATAGTGCCGGTGCCATCAGCATTCACCGTTAATGTAGCAGGCAGGTTGCCAAGAGGCGTGTTCATTTCTACAGACCAAACGCCAACCGCGGGTGCCGGCGCACTTGCACAGCCAACGAGAACAGCGAGAGCGAGGGCCATTAATCCGCCAAGTATTTTCTTCATAGTCGTCTTACCTTCCAAAGTATAAAATTGAATTTTTGTCGCAGTTAGTGTCGATAGAGTACGCTGCTCTTACACAACCACTCTCCGTCTTTGGCTTAGCAACACTCGAATGCGAGCGCCGCCAGAATATTCTTGCCTTCAGCCCAGCAAAACCTGACAAAAGCCTAAGTCGCTGCCGGCCCAATGAGCTAGCAGACTCCCCATTGTCCTGTTAATACTTCGCGAGTCAACCGAAATCCCACCCAACCGATCTGAAGGAAGTCTCGTTGAACTGCATAAAGAACTACTATAGGCTCAAGGAAATAGCATTAACGACCGCGCGATCAGCAAATCCCAAAGGGAATTATTATGGCCAATTTTAAAGTTAACGGCGAAGATAAAACACTCGATATCGAGCCAGATATGCCACTTTTGTGGGCGCTTCGCGACGAACTCGGCATGACCGGCACTAAGTTCGGCTGCGGCGTTGCTGCCTGCGGTGCCTGCACTGTGCATATTAACGGTGTGGCGGTGCGCAGCTGCGTAACCCCTGTTAGCGCTATCGAGGGGCAAGAAATTACCACAATCGAAGGACTCGCCAGCGCAGCCGCCGGCAGCAATCCTTCTGACCCCGCGCTGACTGCAGTCCAGCAGGCGTGGGTCGATCATCAGGTGCCGCAGTGCGGCTACTGCCAGTCAGGAATGATTATGGCGGTGTCGTCTCTGCTCGCGCAAAACCCCAATCCAAGCGATGCCGATATCGACAACAGCATTACCAATGTCTGCCGCTGCGGGACTTATCCCCGCGTACGCCGCGCCATTCGCTCACTAGCCACAGCCTAAATACCGGAAGAAAAGGACACAGACATGAAAATTAATCGACGCCGTTTCCTCCTTAGCTCTGCGCTCGTTGGCGGAGGGGTCTTAATTGGTTACACAGCAACGCGCCCGAGCCGTCATCGCCGCGCCAACACAGAGCTCGCTGGGTCAGGCGAAAGCTTCGTCACCTCGCTGCTAAAAATCGAAGCCGACAACACCGTCACCATTTATGTTCCGCACTCTGAAATGGGCCAAGGCGTCCATACCTCCTTATCGATGATGGCAGCAGACGAACTCGATGCCGACTGGGAGCTCGTCAACATTGAGCAAGCGCCGGCTATCGACCTGTTCGCGAACGGCGACCTGGTAACAGGCTTCTCGGGCGAACTCGGCGCGCCAAGCTTCCTTGCGCCGCTCATTAGTGTGAGCGCCGTGAAAATCGCCGAACTCGCTAACCTACAAACTACTGGCGGCAGCTCTTCCGTCCGCTTCACCGGCGAGCACTCGATGCGCTACGCCGGCGCCGCGGCTCGAGAGCTCCTCATGCAGTGTGCCGCAAACCGCTGGGCAGTGCCTGCGGCCGAGTGCACGACCGCGCTAAGCTATGTGCATCATAACGCCAGTGGGCGCTCGTTGAGCTACGGCGAGCTCGCCGCCGAGGCCGCAATGCTCGAGCCTTCGAGTGAACCGGTGCTCAAAACACGCGACCAATACAACATTATGGGCAAGGCGATTTCGCGCAACGATATCCCTGCTAAAGTTGATGGCAGCGCGCCCTATGGTATCGACGCTCAGCCCGATGACATGCTCTACGCTGCCATCCGGTTTGCGCCCGTCTTTGGCACCAAGCTCGTCTCTGTCGATGCGGGTGACGTATTGAGCCGCCGCGGAATAATGAAGGTCGTGCAGCTCGAAGACTCAGTCGCCGTAGTTGCCGACAGCTACTGGCGCGCAAAAGAGGCGCTCAAATCAGTCAATGCCGTATTCGAAGAGCTAGGGAATGAAAACGTCTCCAGCGCGACTATCTCTCAGCAGTTCGACGCCAGCCTCGCTGGTGACGAAAGCGACGAAGATCGCGAGATTGGCGACACCCAAGCCGCCTTTGACTCAGCGGCTGACGTGATTGAGGCAAGCTACCGCGTGCCATATCTGGCTCACGCCGCGATGGAGCCAATGAACTGCACCGTACACTTAAAAGACGGGCGCGCCGATATCTGGACAAGCACGCAGGACGCGCTTGGCATCAAGAGCCGCATCGCCTCGATTTTGGGCATTGCAGCAGACGACGCGACCTTCCATCACAGCTATGTAGGTGGTGGGTTCGGCCGGCGCCTGCCGTTTACGTGGAATGTGATCGACCATGCAGCGCTCATTGCGAAAGAATTCGATGTGCCGGTGAAGACAGTACTAAGCCGCGAAGACGATATGCAGCAGGACTATTATCGCCCTGCCGTGGCCTCGAATTTTAAAGCGGCATTCGATAGTTCTGGCCTCGTTCGTGGTTGGCAGAATCGCTTCACCGGCCCCGTACAAACGCCTGGTGCCGCGCATATTCCATACGCTATCGATAATCAATCGATTCGCGTGGTTGATGGCACGACGCATATTCCGATTGCCGCATGGCGCAGCGTTGATCATTCGCAGCAAACCTTCTTCACCGAATCGTTTATCGACGAGATAGCGCATCGCGCAGGCAAAAACCCTTACCAATTCCGCCTCGATCTTTTAAGCGAGCATCCACGGCATCGACGCGTGCTCGAGACGGCTGCCGAGGCAGCAGGCTATGGCCGCGACCTGCCCGAGGGCCATGCGTTAGGTATCGCAGTACAGGAAAGCTTTGGCAGCGTGGTTGCCGAAATCGCTGAGGTCTCAATGGGCGAAGATAGGCGTCCGATTGTGCACAAGGTAACGTGTGCGATCGATTGTGGATTCGCGGTGAATCCTGATACTGCGGCCTCGCAGATCGAAAGCGGCATCATTTTTGGCCTCACGGCCGCGATGTATGGCGAGATCACAATCGAAGGCGGACGAGTTACGCAAAACAACTTCCCCGATTACGAAATGGTTCGCATGGCAACAAGCCCCGAGATCGATGTGCATATTCTCGAGTCGGATAACACGCTTGGCGGCTTTGGCGAGCCGGCAACACCGCCTGTCGCAGCCGCAGTCACCAACGCGATCTATATTCTAACCGGCCAGCGCGTGCGCGAACTGCCGATTAAAAACCATGACTTCGGCAAGCCTTCACTCGCCAAGGTTTAGCTTCTCCGAACGCTTCGCAGGGCATCTCGATCCTATAGAGACGCCCTGGGTTGTTTAGATGTCAGCAGCCGATTTAACGATACGGCTTACAATTCCGTATTCAATTGCCTCGTCAGCGCTCATCCAATAATCTCTGTCGGTATCCTGCGCAACACGCTCCAATGGCTGGCCGGTTTCATCAGCGATCAGCTTATTAATACGTGCACGCATTTTAACAATTTCCTGCGCCTGAATGGCAATATCACTCGCCGAACCGCGCGAACCGCCGGATGGCTGATGCACGAGGAAACGCGTATTTGGTAGCGAGAACCGATTTTCTTTTTCGGCAGCAAGATAGATTGTTGTTGCCGCGCTTGCCACCCAGCCTGTCCCGATAACGCGCACAACGGGCTTGATGAATTTGATGATGTCATAAACGACGTCGCCCGATTCTACGTGCCCACCTGGCGAGCTAATGTAGATTGAGATCGGCTCATCGTTCTCGGCAGCCAGCGCCAAGAGACGCTCGGTTACTGAACGTGCCAGCTTGTCGTTAATCTCTCCAAAAATAGTGATCGCGCGCGAGTTGAACAATTTCTCATCGATCAGCCCTCCGCGCACCGGCTTTGCCTCTGCTTTAGCATCGTCGTCTTTAGCATTCTCTGCCGGCTGCACGCTGCTTGCCAGGTGCTTTTCAAGGCCTTTCTCTGTGACTGAACTCATTGTTTTCCTCTTCTACTGTTCGGCTAGCTGTTCTGTTAGCGTGTCGACGCCCAACTTACGAGGCGTCGTATTAATTCGATTGGCTCCGGCGGGAGGAGTCTACTCCTCGCTATAAGACTGTGTCTCACAGGCCGATACCATACGAAGGTATCCAATCAGCGCCGCATGGTCGCGTTTCCCTTCGGGAAAATTTGACCCGAAGCCTACCATGCGGGTATCGGCTATGCCCGCAATGATCACTTGTTCGATCTCAGAGTCACTCTTGGTTGTTATCCATGCGCAGTCAAAAAGATCGGGGGCATCACCCGCGCGACCGGTTGCAGTCGCTACGAGCACAGTGGTCACCACATCGATAGCACTGGGTCCTCTGCCATGACAGAAATCACTGCAGCTGCCGGCATAGAGCGCTGCGCCGCGGACAAGCGCAGCCGAGGGGGTTTGCACCCCAACTGCGGTTGTAACCCGCCCGTCCTCTGCACAGCTTGCTAGGGCGCAGCTAACGGCGATGGCGCAGAGGAGATTCCCCCGCGGCAGTGGAAAACGCTCTCCCAAGCTTCGATTTACTGTCATCGCTTATGCTCTGCTAACCAGCTAGGGGCCCATCAGCTTGAGTTTCAGGCCCAAGCGGCTTAAACACAATCAATAGTTGAGGGAGCAGCGTGAGCGAACCGATGAGCGCGACGAGCATCGCAAGGCTTGTCAGCAGGCCAAACACAATTGTCGGAATAAAATTGGACAGCGCCAAAATTGAGAATCCGGCAACAATTGTCATGGAGGTGAAATACATCGCACGCCCAATGCTGTTATGACAATAGAACATGGTCTGCCGGTAATTGCCAAAGCGCGGGTATTCTCGGCGGAATCGATGCATGTAGTGGATGGTGTTGTCGACTCCGATGCCCACAGAAATTGCGGCAATGGTAATAGTCATAATGTCGAGAGGAATACCAAGCCAGCCCATAATGCCGAGCACAAAGGCTGCTGCAATCGCGTTGGGAATAATGCAGATCATTGCGATCGCCAGCGAACGGAACAGCAACAGGAACATCAGCATGATCACTAACATCACTACGCCAAGAGTGAGTATCTGCGATTCGTAAAGGCTCTGCAGAACATTGTTGTAGAGGACGAGAACCCCTGTGACATTCACTTGGTCATCACTGAAGCCAAATTTTTCCTCGATGCCGCGCTCAACTCTTTGCAGCAATTCGTTGCGCTTGAGATCAGGGTCGGACTCGATTACCCGCACGTTGAAACGAAGCTGATTTTCTTCTATTGAGACAAAAGGCTTAAGCACTGTGTCTTTTAACGTTTCGGGTATGCGTGAATAAAGAACGGCCCATAGCACACCATCGATTGGCTCGTTGCCATTGAGCTGCCGCGCCAATTGCACTACCGCGCCAAACGAAAGCACTTTCCCCGTCTGCGGGTCGTCATCGAGATAGCGGTGAATCTCTTCCACTAAATCCATTTTCGGCGCAGTAAAATAATAGGCATCGTCATCGCCGCCGTCACCGAAGCTGTCGCCAAAACCATCATCAAATCCATCAACGTCCTCGGGTTCGTCAGGCAGGTCGACGATGACGTCAAAGGAGAGCGTCCCACCCAGCTTTTCGTCGAACAGGGTCATGCCCTGAAAAATTTCTGTTTTCTCGCGGAAATAATCGATGAAGCTATTCTCAACCTTAAGCTGAGCCAGCCCGACAATGCTCAGCAGCGTGATAACCGCATAAATCGCCAGCACTTGGTTGTTCAATCGAGCAGTTAAGCGCGCAAGTGCGGTCGTTACACCGAGGCGAAGATCCGACGAGAGCTTAGTTTGGTCTTGTGGCAACAAACTCAGTACCGCGGGGAAAACGCCAAAGACGAAAACGAGCGCCACAAACACACCGATTACCATCATCCAACCGAAGGAGATAATGGGCGAGATGCCACTGACAATTAGCGAGCCAAACGCAACCGCGGTGGTGAGCCCTGTGTAGAGGCACGGCTTAAACATGCTCAGAATCGCGTGGCGCATGAGTTTGTCATGATTACTCGAACGGCGGGTCGCGCGAAGCTCACGATACCGCACTGTGAGGTGTACGGTGAGAGATATAGTAATGATGAGAAGCAGCGAGATAAAATTCGACGATACCACCGTCACGCGCCAATCCATTAAGCCCAAAATACCGACCATCGTCACGCCCGCAATAGCGCAGCAGGCAAGCGGCAGCGCCACCCAGCGGAGTTTGCGGAAGATCAACCCTAGCGCAAGAATAATAAAAGCGAGTACGCCAAAGCTAAAGCTGGAGAGGTCGCCTCGCACGAAGGTCACGAGGTCATCGGCAATCATCGGCGCGCCGCCAAGGTAGATTTGCGCTTCGCCGCGGTAGTTGTTGAGCAAGTCGCGGATTTCGGCGATCGTGGCGGATTGCCGCGCACCAGTCATTACCGTGTATGCCGAATACTCTTGCTCAACCGCCCGCAGCTCGGCAACGTCCTCTGCCTCCAGAGCACCTAACGCGCCCGCCTCACGCAGTTCGGAACGGCGTGCGAGCAGCGTTTGCGCTTTGAGGTCTAACTCGAAGCTCACCAGCATTCCGGCAGTCTCGCCGTCGGGACTCACTACCGCATTACTAAAGACTGGGCTGTTCATCAGCTCGGCTTTCGCCGCAGCCAGGTCGATATCTTGCTCGAGGGTGAGGTAGTCCTCGGAAATACCTGTAAGTGGCGTGTCCTCAAATATGGGCACATTCAAAATGCTGTCTACCGACTCGACCCGAGGCAGTGTTAAGAGATCAGCACGCAGTGCTTGCAGGCGAGCGAGCACGGGGCGCGAGAACAACTCTCCCTCGAGAGGCGTATAAGCGACGATAACCGACTCGCGAAGACCATAGCGCACATTGACCTGACGCGAGTATTCCAACTCGGCGTCACCCTCGAGCAGCAGAGAGTCTGCCGACGCATCGAGGCGAAAAAATTGCGCGTAATAGCCGAAACTAGCAGCGATGAGAATGAGCACAGAGAGCGTCAACCAAGGCCGGTCGAAGACAAGGCCCGAATAAAGCCGAGTGAGGTTTTTTTGAAGTGACATGCTTGCTCTCGCGCTAGAACTCAAAGGTTAATGCTCAAAAACTGACTGAAAGCCAACCGCAGAATCTGCTGATTGGGGGGGTGTCGACTGCGTGGTACGATGCCCGAACTATACGCCGATTAGTCAGCTATTTCGATCTTGGTTCGATCTCGGCAGATCCCACCAGATAGCCCGAGTAATAGCCCGAGGAATAACACGAAAAATACAAAGCTCCTCTGCGAAGCATGCTTTAGAAGCCGCCTAAAAACCCTGCAACTTATTGTGTCTAATCAATAAAAACACCTAGGCGTAAGTCTGACTAATTGTTACCCTCGTATCATCAGAGTGGAAAGCAATCGTAAATTTAACAGGAGAATCTCCACAATGCGTAACTCGCGAATATTCAGGCCCACCTCGCTTACGCGTCGGTTTGGCCGCAGCTTGGCGCTCGCAGCAAGCCTGCTGGTCGCGCAGGCCGCTTTTTTACCACAGGCGCTAGCCGAAGACGACTGGCTCCGATCGATCCCAGAATTTGCACTCAGCGACCAAGCTGGCGTCACCCATGCACTCGACGAATACGCCGATCGCGAGCTGCTTGTGCTTTATGTCCAGGGCGTGGGTTGCCCGATCGCACGGATCGCTGTGCCGAGCTACCGCGAAGTGCGGGCTGAATTTGAATCTAAGAATATTGAGTTCATGATGTTCAACTCTAATATTCAGGACAATATTCCGCGCATTGCGCGTGAGGTCGACGAATTTGGCATCGACTTTACTGTGCTAAAAGATGAAGGACAGGGTCTTGCCAAAGCACTTGGCGTTGAACGCACGGCTGAGGTATTCGTTGTCGACCCCAAGACTCGCGAGGTATTTTATCGTGGACCGATAAACGACAAACTCGGTTACGAAACGCAGAAAAATAACGCGAGCGCACATTACCTGAAAGATGCTCTCAACACTGTGCTCGCGGGTGGTAAGGTCGAGATGGATGACGTGCCAGATTCGAAAGGCTGTCTTGTCGCCATTTTCTAACCCCTTTTCTAGCTCCTTTTCTAGCTCCTTTTCATTACCGCGATTTACAGCGACTTATTAGAGCCTTACAGGGGCCGCAAGACTCGACTAACGCCAACCTCAGCAACGAAGTTGGGGTTGTTACTTGTGTTATTCAATTTTACTGCTAGATTGCGCGCATGACAGAATCCTCAAAGCCCTCGGCAGCCAAACGCCGCAGCAGTTCGCGCTTACTGGCGAGCACCTCGGTTTTTCTAAAACCTTACCTCACACAGATCATTATCGCCTCTGTGGCGCTAGTTTTCACGGCCGCACTCACCCTTGGACTCGTGCAGTATGTGCGGCTAATCGTCGATCGCGGCTTTGTCGAAGGATCAACAGAGTCACTTAATACCGCCATCATTGGCTTTCTAGTCGTTGCCGTATTGCAAGCCATTGGCACCTTCGCGCGCTTCTACTGGGTCTCGTGGCTCGGCGAGCGGGTTACCGCCGACATTCGCAAAGCGGTCTACAAACACATTATCAACCTGCATCCTGGCTATTTCGAAGACAATCTTAGCGGCGAAATTCAGTCTAGAATCACGACAGACACCACTTTGATTCAGTCTGTGATTGGCTCGTCGGCGTCGATCGCACTCCGCAATCTGTTAATGATGATCGGCGGCACACTTTTCCTGATTATCACCAACCCCAAGCTGACGAGCGTCGTGTTGCTCTGCATTCCCCTCGTCATAGGCCCCATTATGTTCTTTGGCCGCAAGGTGCGCAGGCTCTCGCGCGACAGCCAAGACGAGATCGCGAATGTGGGTGCCTATGTCGGCGAGAGTATTCAGCAAATCAAGACCGTGCAGGCGTATAACCAACAAACGCACAATGACGGCGTGTTCTCACGCTATGTCGAAACCGCCTTCGACGTCGCTAAAGACCGTATCTTCATGCGCTCGGTACTCATTACCATTGTTATGACTCTTGTTTTCGGCGCTTTGGCTGCAATGATCTGGGTCGGAGGCCAAGACGTGATTAGCGGCCGCATGAGCGCGGGAGAGCTTACCGCCTTTGTGGCGTATGCGGTCATCGTGGCGACTGCTGTAGGCGCAATAAGCCAAGTTATCAGTGAATTACAGCGAGCAGCCGGCGCAATGGAAAGGCTCGTCGAATTGCTCGAAGCCGAAAGCCATATCCAGGCCCCTGCAGTCCCTACTCAGTTGCAGGGCGCATTTAATGGTCAGCTTGAATTTGAATCGGTGAGCTTTGCCTACCCCTCTCGCCCCGACACCCTAGCCCTAAACGAGGTTTCGCTAACTGTTCGTCCAGGCGAAAGCCTCGCCCTTGTTGGCCCATCGGGCGCAGGCAAATCAACTCTCTTGGACCTCGTTCTACGATTTTATGACCCTCAGGCAGGACGCCTTACTCTCGATGGTATTGATGTACGAGACCTCACACCGGCGGAGCTTCGTAGTCACATTGCTATCGTCTCTCAGCAGCCTGCGCTGTTTACCGGCAGTGTCATTGATAACATCCGTTTCGGCCGTCCCGATGCGACTTTAGACGAGGTTCGCGCCGCCGCCGAATCGGCCTTCGCGAGCGAATTTATTGAATTATTACCACAAGGCTACGACAGCTTTCTCGGCGAAGCGGGCGTGCGCCTATCCGGTGGGCAGCGGCAGCGCCTCGCCATCGCGCGCGCCATACTCAACGACCCCGAAATTTTGCTTTTAGACGAGGCAACAAGCGCGCTAGACGCCGAAAGCGAGCGCAAAGTGCAACTGGCCCTCGAAAAACTGATGAAGGGGCGCACCTCGCTGGTTATTGCTCACCGTCTGGCAACCGTGATGAATGTCGACCGTATCGCGGTGCTCGAAAACGGAAGGCTAATTGCAACCGGGACCCACGGCAGTTTGCTAGAAGACTGTGAGCTTTATGCTAATTTGGCAAAGCTACAGTTTGGAGGAGACAACTAAGTCAGGCTGAAATAGCCTCATCCGGAGTGAGTCTAAATGTGCGCGGTGAATCCAGTCTGCTACGCCGTGCGTAAAAACACCTCATACCTCGGGGATTGTTCCACCGCCCTTAATCACCCTTTTCAACTTTAACACCAATGCCTTGCACAGCGACCATCCTGTGGCTCCCTTGGCACCGTTTATCCCGCAGAGAGGAACGCTCAGCAATGAACGCCCCCGAACGGCTCGACCCGCTAGTCACCAAAACCTGCTACCTCAATGGCAGCAATCCGGAGAAGAAGCGCGAGGAGATCCGCAGCTATTTCCATCAGACCTTCAGCCTTTACGAAAGCCTTTTCGATTGCCTCGCTAGCGACGACGCCTATTACACTAAGGCGACGCCACTTCGGCATCCGCTGATCTTCTACTATGGCCACACCTCAGTATTCTTCATTAACAAGCTGCATGTCGCCAAACTCATCCCTGAGCGCCTCGACCCACGTATCGAATCGATGCTTGCAATTGGCGTCGATGAGATGTCTTGGGACGACTTGAACGACGTTCACTATGACTGGCCCACGCCCGCAGAAGTATTAGATTACCGCAACAAGACGCGTGACATAGTCGACAACCTGATCTCATCGGTACCTGTCTCCCTGCCTATTAGGTGGGAAGACCCACTTTGGATTGTCATGATGGGCATCGAACACGAGCGTATACACCTCGAAACCTCGTCAGTGCTCATGCGGCAATTACCCCTCCCGCTTGTTAAACCCTCGCCTCTGTTTAAAGATTGTAACGATTCTAGCGAGGCGCCGACTAACGCGCTGTTGCCGGTGTCCGGCCGTCGTATCGAACAGGGCCGCAGCCGGCGCGACAACGTTTACCGCTGGGACAACGAGTATGGCTATCTCGAGACACCGGTAGCCGACTTTAACGCGAGTAAGTATCTGGCGAGCAACGGCGAGTTTCTCGCGTTTGTCGAAGACGGTGGGTATGCCACGCGCGATTACTGGGACGACGAAGGCTGGGGCTGGCTCCAGCACAGCGAAGCGCGGCATCCTAGCTTTTGGTCGAAGACAGAGGCAGGGTATCGCTACCGGACTATTACCCACGAAATTGACATGCCTTGGAACTGGCCGGTAGATGTTAACGCCCTCGAGGCCGCTGCATTCTGTCGTTGGACATCTGCGACAACTGGGAAAAACGTTCGCCTTCCCACCGAGGCGGAATGGTTATGTCTGCGCGAAGAGATCGTAAGCGACCAACCAAACTGGAAGTCTGCTCCCGGAAATATTAACCTCGAACACGGCGCGTCTGCCTGCCCCGTCGATCGTTTCGGCACGGTGACCAAACGCGGCGAAGAATTCTTCGATATTATCGGCAATGTCTGGCAATGGACTCAGACGCCAATCGATGGCCTGCCCGGTTTCGAGGTTCACGAGGTTTATGACGACTTCTCGACGCCGACTTTCGACGGTCAACACAATCTCATCAAGGGTGGCAGCTATTTTTCAACCGGAAATAGCGCACTCAAAGATTCACGCTATGCCTTTAGGCGACACTTTTTCCAGCACGCCGGATTTCGTTATGTCGAAGGCGAGGAGCCAATTATCACCACAAGCAATCCCTACGAAACCGACGAGCAAGTCTCTCAATACATCGAATTTCATTTCGGTAGCGACTATCACAGCGTACCGAATTTCGCCGGTGCCTGCGGCACGCTCTGCCTAGAATATTTTGCCGCAAAGACTGAGAAAAAACTGTCTCGCCGTGCGCTCGACCTCGGCTGTGCGATTGGCCGCACGAGTTTTGAACTCGCGCGCGAATTCGATCATGTCGACGGTATCGATTTTTCAGCGCGCTTCGTCTCGGCAGCGACTCAGCTCAAAGAGAACGACAGCAAACGCTACACTATTCGTGACGAAGGCGATCTATTCAGCTTTAAAGAAACCTCTCTCGCTGAGCATGGTCTTGCGGAAACTGCGCACAAATGCGAATTTTGGCAAGGCGATGCCTGCAACCTTAGCGACAAATTCAGCAATTACGATCTCCTATTCGCAGGCAATCTGATCGACAGACTCTACGAACCGGAGAAATTCGTCAGCCGCATTCATGAACTTGTTAACGAAGACGGCTTGCTAGTCATTACCTCGCCTTACACATGGCTGAGTGAGTTTACCGATCAAGAGAACTGGATTGGGGGATATAAGCGCGACGGCGAAAACTTCACGACTCTCGACGGCCTAAAAGAGCTTCTCGCGCCGCATTTCGACTTAGTAGACGAGCCTCGCGACGTGCCTTTCGTTATTAGAGAGACCGCGCGTAAATTCCAACACTCGATTGCTCAGATGAGTGTTTGGCATAAACGCATAAAGTAACAGCGCTTAGTGACAGCAGTGAAAGAACGGAACCACAGAACGCACGACAAGAGACGACAGTAATGCGGTTTCCAAACTATGAGCTGAGCGAATACCAAGCGCAGCACAATCCCAGGGCGCAATCGCGCCTTGGCGCTGCCACGCTCGAGTTGATGAGCCTCGCCCAAGTGCTAGCGCTCGCGACTCCCGAGCAGCGCGCAGAATGGGATCATCTCACCTTCAACTATGTTTCTGACCGCGGCGGCCTCGAACTGCGCACTGCGATTGCAGCAAATTACTCAGGCCTGACTGCAGACAACGTGGTTGTTTTCTCGAGTGCAACAGAGGCACTCTTCTGCTGCACTCATGCCGCAGTCGCTCATACCGATCGCTGCACTGTCATCACGCCATGCTATGAGCCCCTCGCTAAAATCCCCGAATCGATCGGCGCGTCAGTAAAGGCGATTCCTCTGCGGCGCCAAATAGAAGAAACCACGCAGGCACGCTGGTCGCTAGACGAAGACGAGGCAGCCGAGGCGATTGCCACAAGCGACCACCTCTTTATCAATTTTCCACACAATCCCACCGGTGCTCTGATTGATCACGCGCAGCTTGCCACTCTTGTTACACACTGCGAGGCAACCGGGACACGGTTGATCGCCGACGAGGTATTTCGGGGATTAGAGCACTCAGAACACGCCACGCTCGCGCCGGTCGCGACCCTTACAGCGCGTGGTGTGAGCATCGGCTCGCTCGCTAAACCGCATGGCGCCGGCGGCGTCCGAATCGGTTGGATGGTCAGTCAAGATACTGCGCTGCTTACGCGGGCGGTAAAGATTCGTCGCACTTTGTCCGTCTGTTCGGGTACCACCGACGAATGGCTAGCACGACTGATACTCGAGCACTCGCAGACGCTGCGCGCAGCCTCGTTGCAACGACTCAAGCGCCATGTTGAGATAATCGAAGAATCGTTACTGGCCCTAGACGGCAGGCTGACATGGACGCGACCCGAAGCAGGCTGTGTGGCCTTTCCGCTTATCGCTTTGGGAGACGGTTTCGATGAGCGCTGCATTAGCGAGACTGGGATCATGCTGATCCCACAGCGTTGTTTCGTTGGTTGCGCTGAAGCGGGTCGCGAAGGTGCTCAGATGACGCTAGCCGGCGGGATTCGTCTCGGCTATGGCCTCGCCGACTTCCCTGAGGCTTGGGCGCGTTTTGTTGAGTTTCTTATTCACGCCTAAGCGCTAACACGGTTTACTCGACGAAGGCGCGCTCGATTACGTAATGCGCCTGAATGCCGTGGCGAGACTCTTTAAAACCCCACGCTTCGATGATGGCACAGGTGTCTTTCAGCATAGATGGGCTGCCGCAAATCATAAAACGGTCATCGTCGAGGTTTGGCATAGGTAAGCCGATTTCGTCGAACAGCTTGCCGCTAGACATGGCGTCGGTAAGCCTGCCCTGTGTGCGAAACGCTTCGCGCGTAACGGTGGGATAATAAATTAGCTTCTCGCGCACCTCCTCACCAAAGAACTCGTTATTGGGGAGCGTCGCACTGATGAACTCTTCGTAAGCAAGCTCGGACACCTCGCGCACACCATGCGTAAGAATAATTTTGTCGTAGCGCTCGTAAGTCTCAGGGTCTTGGATAATGCTCATAAATGGCGCGAGACCGGTACCGGTGCTCACGAGATAGAGGTTGCGGCCAGGCAGCAGATGATCAACAACAAGGGTGCCAGTGGGCTTACTGCTGACGAGGAGCTCATCGCCAATCTTAATATTTTGCAGACGTGAGGTCAGCGGACCGTCCTGAACCTTTATGCTGAAGAACTCTAATTCCTCATCGTAATTAGGGCTCGCGATGCTGTAGGCACGCAGCAGGGGCTTACCTTCGACCTGCATGCCGATCATGACGAAATGACCGTTCTCGAACTTAAGACCCGCGTCGCGCGTGGTCTTAAAGCTGAATAACGTGTCATTCCAATGGTGAACGGCGGTAACGCGTTGTGTAGTGATGGCGGCCAACTGATGACTCCTAAATGATCGATTACGTCTTGTCTGGGGTATTGATTAACAACCACAGGTAACTCTGTCGGCTATTACGTCTCGACTGACGATTGAGACCTCTGCCTGAATCGTGCCGATCGCGTACAATACAGGGCTTATCCCCGCTTCCAAAGAGTGCGGATTATAGGGGCTTGACGCTAGACCTGCAAAAACCAATACCATGGGTTCTTATAACCTGAGGGAATAACCGAACATGAGCACACTGATCGACCTCGACGACGGCTCCCGCCGCGTCCGCATCGCACGCCGCCTTGTCGCATGGCGTTTACTCCTCGCAGGCCTTTCAATAGCACTCTGCGCGCTGCTCGCCAGCGGCATTCCACAGAGCAGGTTCGACACCTCGCTCGATGCCCTGCTTACGCAAAGCGACCCCTTCCTCGCCGAGGTAGAGTTACTCGAGGAGCTTTTTCCTCCGCGACTCGAAGTTCGTTTCGCTATTACTCCTCCTGAAGGTGAGACTGTTTTTGACCTGCGGGTAGTCGCGGCGCTAAGCGAGCTCAAGGCACGATTCGAGGAAGTACCTTACGCCGAGCGACTGAGCTCACTGCTCGATTTTTACTCACCCGAGAGCCAGACGCGCCTATTCCAATTCTCGCTCGACAGCTATTCGCAGGAAGACCTGAACGCGCTGCTAGAACCTGCCCTGCAGGACCGGCTGCTAACTAACGCGCTGCTCACGGGCGAGGGAACACTCACATTCGGCGTGATCTCCCTCTGGGTCGACGCGCTAGAAGGCGTCGAGCGAGCACAAACGGCAGAGGCGATTGAGACACTGCGCGACTCACTGCGCGACTCAAACCCCGAGGTCGGCATCGCAGTGATGAGCAACATCATCCTCGAGGAATCAAGCCAACAGGCGATGATCAACGACCTATCGCAGCTGATGCCTTTTGTTATTTTGCTGTGCGTGCTTGTCATTTGCCTGTGCTTCCGCTCCATTCGATTCGGTGTCGGAATCCTCACGCACACGCTTGCAACCTGCCTCTGCACACTCGGCTTCCTTGCTTATAGCGGTTTCAGTTTTAACAGTATCTCGGTCATCGCGCCGCTTATTGTCGTCATCATCGCCGTCGCTAACAGCGTCCACATCATCTCGCTTTTCCGCCAGTGCCTCATCAACGGTAAAGCCAAGAATGAGGCGATGACATCGAGCTTGGCACACAACCTCATCCCTATCGCGCTCGCTGCGATCACCACGGCGATTGGCTTCGTGTCTTTGCTGCTCAGCTCATCACCGGCGATCAATGGCTTCGGCACGATCGTCGGCATCGGCATCGGCTTCGGCTTTGTGCTGACCTTTAGTTTTTTGCCTGCACTCCTAATCCTGTTGGCACCAATGCCGAGTGCACTCTCGACAAAGGAATCAATGGCATCGCTCCTCGAGGCGATTATCACTCTGGGTCATCGTCACGACTCGAAGGTGTTTTGGGGATTCACAGTGATTGCGCTCGCCACCCTCGCGCTGCTGCCGCTGAACGAATCTGACTTCAATCGCCTGGACTTCCTTGGCAGTGACCCAGAGATGGCCGGCTATTATGAGGTAGTCGGCGAGCGCATTAATCGAGGACCGCTGCTAAGTTACGGCGTGCAAACGAACGCGATCGACGGCGCGATCAACCCTGAATTCCTTCGGCGCCTCGATGATTTTATCCAATGGTCACAGAAACTAGATGGCGTAGAGTCGATCGCGAGCATCGTGGATATTTCACGCGCGGTAAATCGTGCACAGCACCAAGATAAGCCAGAATTTTATCGCATCCCCGAAACAACCGATGAGGTCGCCAATTCCCTCCTGGCCTATGCGGTTGTTCAGAGCGACGACTTCCCGCTAAAAGGCTTCATCACAGAAGACTTTTCTCTCACGCGGCTCTTTATCAACGTGGCTCCCTCCACTAATAAGGAGCTACTGGAGACAGATACATTACTTGCAGACGAGTTCGAGCGCCGTTTCCCAGAGGCACACTTTCTTCGCGGCTCGACCCTGCTGCTATTCTCGCGCATGGATGAGCTCGTTACGGTTGAGCTACTGCAAGGCTATTCTCTGAGCCTAGCGCTCATCACCCTTTGCCTGATCATAGGACTGCGCAGCTTAAAGTTCGGCCTCCTCAGCATCATTCCTAACCTACTTCCCGCAACGATTGTTTTTGGTATCTGGGCGATTACGGTGGGCCAGATAAATCCCTTCGTGATGATGCTGTTTAGCATCAGCATCGGCCTCGTCGTCGACGACAGTGTGCATCTGCTTAGCCACTACCTCCATGCGCGCCGCGAGGGTGTCGACGGCGATACGGCGATGGCCGACGCGATCCGCACGGCGGGGCCCGCGCTCAGCATTACCACGCTCGTCCTCGCACTCGGCGCGACGGTTCTTATCTGGGCCAACACGCTCTACTTTCAACAGGCGGCGCAGCTACTCGTGCCGATTGTCGTCCTCGCCCTCGTGCTCGACTTTCTTTTCCTGCCAAGCATTCTCAGGCGCTTTGCCCGAACTGACGCCAATCGATAGGCGTCTCGGGGCCTTACGTGCCACCGGCGGCTAGGTCTTTGTAATAGACATTCCGCCAACAAAAAAGGCCTGGCATCTTTCGATGCCAGGCCTTTAAGTTTGTACACTTCGATAGCGGCTGGCCGACGCTACGCGGCCAAGCCAACTGGCTGCTTAGTCGCCGCCCTGATCGATATACTTCCAGTTAACCGCACCGAAGAACATCTCATCCCAGCTTTGCTGACCCCAGGGCACATCGCGCTCTGGATCTGGGTTTGCTGGGTTCTGCGCCGAATTATCAAACGCACCAACCGCTGTAATCTTCGTGCCCGCAGGGACGAACTTGGGCTCTTCGTATGTGTAGCTGAGCTGCCATGCGTAATTGTATTGAGCAATATTAATCAGCTCTTCCTGCGTGCCGTCTGGGTAATCGGCGTAGAAACGCATGTATTTACCGCGGAAATGCATATGCGGTAAGAAGCTCTCAAGCTTCGCGTCTTTTTTGATCATGATCGACGCAGTCTGTTCGAAAGCTGGATCGTTGGCGGGGATAGTTGTCCACGTGTTGGGAAAAATACACGCGCACTGGCCCGACATACGCTCTTCAGGAATCTCGCCTTCAGGGTAGAACCAGAGGCCAATTTCGCCTTCGTCAACGGCCTCGCGGCCTGTTGTCGTGTAGTGAAGGTTTAGATTGAGCACGGAGCCTGCTTTGAGCAAGCCTCCGGTATTCGGCGGGTTTAGCTGCGGCGTTGCACCCGGAATATACGCAGTGATGCTTGCCTTATCTGGGTTGCCACTGCCGAGGAATCCGCCGCGCGTCTCGCCGGGGAAATCGAGTCGGTTAATCGTGTGGTGCAGCACAGTGCGATCACCTGCAATGTATTGACTGCCGCGTAGCCAGCGATCCTCAGGAATATTTATCAGTACAGCGACGTCACGGTAATCGACCACGCCGGTTGCTGGGACTGACTGAGGTGGCACTTTGATGATGTAGTCTGGCTCACCGAACGCCCACTTCGTCTCAGGCCACGTGAGTTCGGCTAGTGGATCGTTTGCGTCGTCTTTCGGTGCGCCCGCTTCAACCCACGCGATGATATTGCGCACTTCTTGATCTTCGATCAGCATGTCATTGATGAACTCGCCAATATGGCCGTCGATCTGACCCGGCGGCATACGCTTGGTCATTAAGACTTCGCGAATCATCGGCGACCAGCCTTTGACCATAGTGTGGCTGTCCATTGCGAAAGGCGCGATGCCGCCCTCGCGGTGGCACGAGGCGCAGTTCTCAGCGAGAATCGGGGCGATATCTTGAGAGTAAGAAGGCACGGAAGCCATCTGTTCATAGCTCACCATTGAACCACTAGTCTCGGTCATCGCGACGCTTACCGCCTCGCCAGCGAGGATCTCGTCGATCGCCGCCTGCGCGCCTTCAAGGCTGCCACGGTATTCGACTTCGAAAGAGCTTGGGCTAAACAGCAACACTTCGCCCGTTCGCGCAATACCTAGCTCTTCGGAAATCACGCGCGCATCGTCCATCAATACAGGGATGTCAACGCCATAGTCGGCAAGCTTGGCCTGCACGGCGGTGCGGTTGCGCATACCCATTGGGTTGATCATGAAAAACTCGACGCCGGCGTCTTCGTAACTCGCCTTGAGCTGCGCAAAGTCGGCAACGGCTGCCGCCGCTGCGGCACTATCATTTGCCTGAACCAGCAGAGCGATGGTTTTATGGTCGTCATACCAGCTCATCGAATGATGATAGCCGTCTTGATCGAGGAGCGAGAAATCGCCCACGCGATCGGCGGCAAGTACCGCACCCGGCAATGCACTCGCTAATCCCGCTGCGGCGGCTGCTGCAGCGACGAATAAATTTGATTTCATCACGTCTGACTCCTGTCCTAAATACTGGCCGCAATGCTCTGCGGTACGAGGAAAAAATTGTTTCAAATCAGTTTGCTAACCCATGAATTTACGAACTAATAGAAGCTAAGTCAATACTGTAACCTGTGACAAATCTAGCCAGCCGAACGCAGCAACGCTTTAAGTGGTTCGAACAGCGCTGCATTCGCCACCAATATATCGTGACTGTAAAATTGGGGGTCTTCGCCTTCGGGTACGTCACCGAAGTGTCCGTAGACCGCTCCAGCCTCCTTTGCGATCAGCTGCGCCGCCGCATAGTCCCAAACACTCAGACTTTCATAATAGCCGTCTAGCCTTCCTGCGGCGACGAAACAGATATCCAGCGCAGCCGAGCCTAAGCGCCGAATGTCTGCACACTCAGCTAAAATAATGCTCAGGCGCTTAATCATCGGATCGAGGCCAGTTTTAACATACGGAAAGCCCGTCGCGATTATGGCTCTGTCGAGTCTAGACTCCTGCGCAACCTCAATTGACAAGCCATTTAACGTCGCCCCGCCCCCTCGCTGCGCTGCAAACAACTCGTCGCTAAAAGGGTTAAACACAACACCGTGCTGAATCAGACCGCCGTCGACGAAAGCGATAGAGACGCCGGACTGATTGAGCCCGTGCGCATAGTTCACCGTGCCGTCAATCGGGTCGATAATCCAGAGCGGGCCTTCTATGTCCTCGACTCGGCCTAAGTCAGGGGAAGACTCCTCCGAGAGTATCTGATGGCTCGGGTAAGTGGCGCGAATGGCAGCAGAAATGAGATCGTCCGCCGCGATGTCAGCTTGCGTGACGATCTCAATACCTCCCTTAAAATTGCGCTCGAGTGGCTCATTTAGGCGCTTCTCCGCGATTAATTTACCTGCTCGACGCGCGATTTCGAGAGAAAATTCGAATGTTGATTTCATCTATAACCTTTAGCCGTGTGGGATAAGTGAGAATATAAACTGCAGTGAAACCAGTTAAGCCGTGGCAAAACGCTTAATTTGTCGAGTGTAAACCATTTGGAAGCTAGATATAGTTGCTAGTGTGCACTAATCTGAATACTTAACTTGTAAACCACCTGAGACAGTTATGGCCTTTTCCGGATGGGGTAGATACCCAACTTTTGAGTCGCGGCTATTCGAACCTGTTTCGGCCTCTGAGATCGAAGCCAGTCTGGGCAGTTCAGAGCCTTGGGGCACCCCAGTTATCGCCCGCGGGGCTGGCCGCAGTTACGGCGACAGCGCGCTGGCCGAAACACTTATTAGCACGCGCTATCTCGATAACTTTTCTAGTCTAACCACCTCAGCGTCTGGTTACACTGTGCTGCGCTGCGCGTCGGGCATGAGCCTCGAGAATGTACTCGAGACAATAATCCCGCAAGGTCTGTTTTTACCAGTGCTGCCTGGCATTAAAGCCGTAACTATTGGCGGCGCTATCGCGGCTGACGTGCACGGAAAGAACCACCATATCGATGGCAGCTTCTGCGATCATGTCGAATCCATTCGAATCCTGCTGGCAACGGGCGAGGTTATCGATTGCCACCGCGGATCTAATGCCGAGCTTTTTCACGCGACCTGCGGCGGCATGGGGCTGACGGGAATAATCCTCGACGCAGCAGTCAAGCTCACGCCTCTATCCTCGCTAGACATTGCCCAGCGTTCTCTTGTAGCGGGCAACCTTCAAGAGTGTATGGATCTAATGGACGAACACAACGACGCGAAGTACAGCGTCGCATGGATAGATTGCCTTGCAAGGGGCGCTGCACAGGGTCGCTCGGTGTTATACCTTGGCGAACACGTTGACGAGCAAGACGCTCGAGAGAAATCCAAGCCGGGGCGAACAGGTCTTCGCTCTATTCAGCGCAGCGAGCTCAACATCCCATTCGATGCACCCTCGTTATTGCTCAACAAATACACGATGGCTGGTTTTAATAGCCTCTATTACGCGATGCAAAAGAATCACATCACACCCAAACCGATAGACTACGACGCTTTTTTCTTCCCGCTCGAAAGACTGCGCAACTGGAATCGGCTTTACGGCGCTAAGGGATTTCTTCAGTATCAGCTCGCACTCCCTCAAGAATCCGCGCACGCCGGAATCAGCGCCATACTGAGCTGCGCCTCGCAGGCAGGCAAAGGGTCGTTTCTCTCGGTGCTCAAAAAGTTCGGCAAAGCCAATAGCAACCTCCTCTCGTTTCCGATCGAAGGCTATACCCTCGCGCTTGATTTCAAATATGAAGCGTCGTTATTTCCCTTGCTCGAGCAACTCGACACCCTCGTTCTCGCCCATGGGGGCCGGCTCTACCTCGCCAAAGATGCGCGCATGAGCAAAGAGTGCTTCCGGCAATCCTATGGCCAATGGGAACGATTTGCCGAGCTTCGGCAGAAATTCGACCCTCAGGGACGCTTCTCCTCGTTGCAGTCACGAAGGCTCGGACTCGGCTAATGCCGACACTCTCAGCTACTCAACCCTAGTCTAGTCCTGTAAAGTCTGCCTAATAAACCTCTGCGAGCCCAACTCTTATTCATGAATATCCTTTTAATTGGTGCCAACTCGGCTATTGCCACAGCCATGGCCCGTCTTTATGCACGCGACGGCCACAGCCTCTTTTTGGTTGGGCGAGATTTGCTTAAGCTTGAAGCTCTGCGCGACGACCTCGTGGTTCGCGGAGCCGAGAAAGTCTCCTTGGTGGAATTGGATATCACCCATACTGCGCGTCACCCAGAACTTATCGAAAGAGCTAGCACCAACTTGGGCAGTGTCGATCTCGCCTTGATTTGCCACGGCCTTCTACCTGACCAGGCGAGCTGCGAACGCGACTTCGTCGCACTTAAGGCGAGCCTTGAGGTGAATGTAATCAGCACACTGTCACTGCTTGTAGAGCTCGGTAACTATTTAGAAACACAAAGGGGCGGCACACTCGCAACAATTACCTCGGTGGCGGGCGATCGCGGCAGGCGCAGTAATTTTGTCTATGGGGCGAGCAAAGCGATGATCTCGACTTTTCTTGAAGGGCTGCGAGGCAGACTTCATAACAGCAATATTGCCGTTATCGACATCCGCCCCGGTCTTGTCGACTCACCAATGACTCGAGACTTAAAGAAAGGCCCCCTATTCTCATCGCCAGAGCGAGTCGCTCGTTGCATCGTGAAAGGCATTAGGCAGGGGCGTCCGACAATCTATGCACCCGGCTATTGGCGCCTCGTGATGTTTATCGTGAAAGCGATACCGCAGAAACTCTTTAAACGACTCAAGTTCTAAGAGGCTCGCCGTCGCTTATGCCGCCTACTCCAACCACGCCTCTTTTCGTCGATCTCGATGGCACCGTACTGAGATCAGACTTATTGTTTGAGTCTGTTCTTTGGCTATTGCGCCATAAGCCCTGGGTTCTATTACTCGCGCCCTTCTGGCTAATGCGCGGGCGCGCACGCCTTAAGTTCGAAGTCGCCAATCGCGCGCAGCCCAGCATCGAAAGCCAGCCACGCAATCCCGAGTTCGACGCTTTCCTGCGCGGCGAAGCCGAACGAGGACGCGATCTCATTCTGATTTCGGCGAGCGATGAACGGCTAACAAGACTCGTCGCCAATCACGTAGGCCATTTCGTCGATGCCATAGGAAGCGACGAAAACACGAATCTCAAAGGACCTAACAAGCTCATTCGAATTCGACATCTTTGCGGCGAAAGTGCATTTGCCTACGCAGGCGACTCTGCGGCTGACCTGGTGATTTGGCAGCATGCCGAGCAGTGCATTACAGTAAACGCGTCAAAAAAAATTCGCTCGCAGCTTGCTATTCATCAACCTGTGAGTAAGACAACGCTGCACTTTGATATTCCGGGTTCGAGCTTACGCGCGTTTTGGCGCGCACTGCGGCCGCATCAATGGCTGAAGAACAGCCTCCTGTTTCTGCCGTTACTGTTATCACATCAGGCAGATAATCTCACGCTTCTAATCGCTGCTTGTGTAGGCTTCGTCAGTTTTAGCCTTTGTGCATCCAGCGTCTATTTACTTAACGATATGCTAGACCTCGAAAGCGATCGCCAACACGTTAGCAAACACAAAAGACCCTTCGCATCGGGCGATCTTTCTTTGCGTATTGGCTTCGTCACAGCGCCTCTCTTACTGCTAGCTTCGTTTGCGATAGCGGCAATTTTGCCTACCTTTTTTATCCTCGTCCTCACCGCATATTGGGTTACGACGCTTCTCTATAGCCTGGATATCAAATCGTATTTTCTGCTCGATGCCGTTGTGTTGGCTGGCTTATTTACGCTACGCATTGTTGCTGGCTCTGCCGCTATTAGCGTCGTCACTACCGATTGGTTGCTCGCGTTCTCGCTTTTTCTCTTCTTCGGCCTCGCGCTCGTAAAACGCCATGCCGAATTAATGAATCTGCAAAAGGCAGGTAAACTTGCGAGTGCGGGCCGCGGCTATAAGGTTCAGCACTTAGCCCTCATTCGCCGACTGGGGAGCGCTGCCAACCTGGCAGCGATCGCCGTTTTCGCAGTTTATGCACTAGCGCCGTCTACCACTCAGCTCTACGGTCAGCCGCTTGTTTTACTCGGCGTTTGTCCGCCTATGATCTATCTCGTGCTAAGACTTTGGCGAATCGCGCGCGCAGGTAAAATGCAAGAAGACCCAGTTCGATTTGCAATTCAAGACCGTCAGAGTCAATTATTACTCGCGGCCTGCGCATTAATAATTTGGCTCGCGATTTAACGAGCGCCTCCTTACCGAATCTCCCCCCTAAAGAATCAGGCAACGATCAGGAATGAATCCGCAATTGGATTCCAACGGCTTGGTCTGTCGATGGGCGTCACCTTCATTGGGACGGTCACGCGCGGCTCGAGCGCATGCGCAAACTCCTCGACGCGATCGAAGCCCGGATCTAACCAGTTGTCTATAAGCTCTTTGTTATTCATGTCGAGCATTAGCGGCAGTGACTTAGGATGAATGTGCTGCCATTGAGGGATAAGTGGCGGCAGCGTAATGATGGACGCACCTAACACCGACTCGCCTGTCTCTCGATTAATGTATTGTTTATACACACCGCCAAAAGCAATCGCTGCGTTTTCGAGTTCGATCTTATGATACGTTTTTTTATCGCCTAACCCTTCCACGAAGGCGCTTGCCGGAATGATGCAGCGCGATTCTCGAAACGGCTTGTAGGCAGCCGAACGCGGCAAATCAAGCTTGTCTGAGCGAGAGTTGAAACTTGCGTATTTGTAGTTTGGCGCCAGGCTTGTAGGATCAAGCAGCAGCCACCAGGTCGCCGCGCTTACTTGCCGACTTTTTTGTCCGTCGGCATTTCTTTGTTCTAGAACGATTGCAATCGAACCGCCGGGCGCGATATCAGCGCGGAGATTATGGGTAGGCATCGGCACGCCCAGCAGCGCGCAAAGCAGCTGCACCTGAGGGCTATCGATTAAATTAAAACGACCACACATAGTTGACCTCCGAAAGTACGCCGCATCGCGGTTTTGTCGCGCATGCGAGCGGACATTGCAATGCCAACCTCGAGAATTGATGCCTTGGAGAAGACACGGGTCACTATACCTTTTGGCTGCACTGGGTTTTAATGTAAACAACAAAAATAAAGGAGCCGCTATGACCAATGCCAAGCTTGCTAACATATTGAGCCGCGTATTTGGCCTCTGCTTTTCACTCGCTATTGTAGTCTACGTGTTCGGCTTTACTCAGCATACGGCGCTCGCAGAAGACGCAAACGCCTTTCGCGCCCGGCTCTCGCCGATGCCGACCACTCCTCAGACAAAAAACACCATCACCGGCAGTGGTGAGGCGTTCGTCTCTCTTGCAGGGAATACGCTTACGCTCAAAGGCGAGTTCGCCGGCATGAGTTCGGTTGCGACAATCGCGCATATTCACAATGGCCCTCCTGCGCAGCCCGGCCCAGTTGTCGCCGCACTCATCGCGACAGAAGCGACAGGTGGCGCGCTAACCGCCGAAATCGAACTCACCGACGAACAGGTTATGGCGCTTAAAACGAATGCACTCTATGTGCAGATTCATAGCGCAACCAATCCTGCAGGTGAGTTACGTGGCTGGTTATTCGCACGGCCCTAACGCTCAATCTATTAGACTTTTTAGAAGCGAGAACAGACATGACAATGCAAAAGTCACGCCTCAACCCTCTTCCTCTGCGTAGCGCTTTGCTCTCTGTTGCCGTGGCGCTCGGCTTGGTTGCCTGCGGCCAAAAGTCAACGCAGGCGCCAACGTTAACAGGGACCACTGCAGCGATAACCAGTGCCTTTGCCGATCAGGCTGCGGTGGGCGCAGGCCTATTCGCGGCTAACTGCGCGGCATGCCATGGCGTGAATCTTGAGGGCACCACACTGGGCCCGCTGCTTTCGGGCAGACCGTTTCTGCGGCGCTGGGGTGACCGCACGCCTAGCCTGCTGTTCAGTAATATTAAAGCGAATATGCCTCCCGGTGGCAACGAAGGCATAAGCGACGCAGACTATCTCGCCATTACCGCACATATACTCGATGCCAACGGCGTCGATACGATCGCCGCCGCTCTTACAGCCTCGACAGACTTCACTATAGCCGACAATGCCTCTGAGCTTGTTGCTAATCGGCAGCGAAGCGAGCCTCCGGAACCCAAGGGAATTACTGTCGCCGGCAATGTCGATGACTATGTGCCTTTTGTGCCAGTAACCGATGCGATGCTCGAATCGCCGGATCCCTCCGACTGGCCGATGATACGCCGCAGCTACGACGCGCACAGCTTTAGCCCGCTCGATCAAATAAACACCGCTAATGTCGACAGCCTCAGCCTCGAATGGGTGTGGAATATGCACGAAGGCGATTCCGAGCCTTCACCTTTGGTCTACAACGGAATCATTTATCTCATCAATCCGGGCAATGTGATTCAGGCGCTCGACGGCAAGACAGGCGAGCTGATTTGGGAAAACTGGGCTGGCCCTGCTAATCGTCAAGACATGCGTAATATCGCCATCTATAACGACAAGATTATTCAGGCAACAACCGACGCGAGACTCATCGCACTCGACGCGCGCACGGGCGAACAAGTTTGGGAAACAGCGGTTGCTGACAACACCCAAGGTTTCGAAAACTCGAGCGGGCCGATCGTTGCCGACGGTCGCGTCATCCTCGGACTTGCAGGCTGCGCGCGCTATATTAAAGATGACTGCTACATCAGCGCACACGACGCAAACACCGGCGAGCTCGCTTGGCGTTTCAACACCATAGCCAAGGCAAATGAACCCGGCGGTGATACGTGGGGCGAGCTCGATGATATCTTTCGCGCAGGTGGAGAAACGTGGATAACCGGCAGCTATGACCCCGAACTCAAACTTACTTACTGGGGCACTGCACAACAAAAACCTTGGGTGCCAGTAAGCCGGCACTTAACCATTAACGACGAAGGCCTTTTCACCAATTCAACCGTTGCCGTAAACACCGATGACGGTACACTCAATTGGCACTTTCAGCACGTACCCGCCGAGGCTCTCGATCTGGACGAGGTCTTCGAGCGCGTACTCGTCAATCGCGGTGGCGAAAAGCTCGTCTTCTCGCTCGGTAAATACGGCATCCTGTGGAAAAGTGACCGCGTCACGGGAGAGTTCAAAGGCTATAAAGAAACGGTGTTCCAGAACGCCTTCACCGATATCGATGCCGTCACCGGTCGCGTAACCTATCGCGAGGATATCCAAAACGCCAAACTCAATGAGTGGACGTCGGCGTGTCCAAGCAGCGCAGGCGGAAAAGACTGGCATTCGATGACTTATCACGAGTCTAGCGGCCTGATGATCGCCCCTCTTAGCCAAACCTGCTTAGAAAACGCGGCGCGCGAAGTCGCCCTCGTGCAGGGCGGTGGGGGATTAGCAGCGAGCCGAAAGTTTTTCGAAATGCCGGGCACCGATGGCAACCTCGGAAAAATCGGCGCGTATAATGTCGACTCTATGGAAGAGGTTTGGAGTCATCAGCAGCGTGCGTCTTTTCATACCGGGACTATGTCGACCGCAGGCGATCTCGTCTTCGTTGGCGACTTAGATCGACGCTTTAAGGCGCTTAACGCACGCACTGGGGAAGTACTGTGGGAGACACGCCTCGGTACCTCCGTTCAGGGTCATCCTGTGAGTTTCGCAATCGACGGCAAACAATATATCGCGGTAACGAGCGCGGTTGGTGGGACAAGTCCTCGCACTGTGCCCGACGTTATCGCGACCGAAATCACCTATCCGCGCTGGGGCAACGCGCTCTACGTGTTTAGCCTTCCAGGAAACTAATTATGGGCGATGAAGAGCAGCACGAAGTCGAAGAATCTAGCGGCCCGGTAATAGGCCAGGTCGAATGGCTAGACCTAACCGTTAACGATGCCTCCCGAGTAAAAAATTTCTACTCGTCAGTGGTAGGCTGGAAATCCGACGATGTAGACATGGGCAGCTACAGCGACTATAGCATTCACACCCCAGAAGGCAGAGATACAGTTGCCGGTATCTGCCATGCCCGTGGCCCCAATGCTAACCTGCCAAGCCAATGGCTGGTTTATGTGCGCGTTGCCTCGGTGCAAGAAAGCGCCGACAGTTGTAAGCGTCTGGGCGGCGAAGTACTCGACGGCCCACGGCGCATGGGTGGCAGCAACTTCTGTGTGATCAAAGATCCGGAAGGGGCCGTAATGGCGTTGCTGTCCAACTGAATTATCGACTTCCTACTCACAGGCGTCGCGGTTAATCGATAAAGGAAGTAGACGATGACGGGTACACTTGAACATATTTATCTCGTTGCCGAAAAGCGCGGCGAGACCGAGGCGCGTAAGAAAATCGAATTAGAGGCAGGGCTTGGCATCGTAGGTGATCGTTACCATACCTACGCCAAAAGCTGTCTCGCTGCCGAAGATCCTGTGCCTGAAAACCACCTTAGCCTAATCGATAAGTCGGTGCTCGATGACTTTCTCGCAAGCCAAGCGAAAGACTCAGGTTTAGAGTACGCCGACTTTCGTCGCAGTCTGATCACCAGTGGCGTTGACCTCAACATGTTGGTAGACAAAGAATTTATGGTGGGCACTGCACGCTGCCGCGGCATCGAATTATGCGAGCCCTGCGCGTTCCTCGCTGCCACCGTGCATCGCGCAGTATTACCAGGCCTCGTCAATCGCGGCGGCCTTCGCGCGATTATTATTAAAAGTGGCAGCGCTGAAATCGGCTCGTCTGTTACCGAAGCCTTGAAATAGCCTTGCCGCTTGTCGGCCACACCAAATTCGCACCCCTAAGAATGTGTGATGAACAGCAGGAGCGCTAGAATGAACACGGTAGATTGGCTTCGCGAGAGTCTCGCACGCAGGCCGCTTTGGATGAACGCAATCCTGCTCTTCTGCGCCTATATGACTTTTATTTACCTGCCGTGGGACATCTTCATCAAGCCTCTAGATGTCGATCAAGAGGTGTGGTTTGGGGTCTTATTTACCGGCTGGGCTGCCAAAGCTGGCGCGCTGCTTCATTGGTTTGTGTACGGTGCTGGCACGCTGGGCCTGTGGCGCATGCGTAGTTGGCTGCAGCCGTGGATGAGCCTCTATCTATTGCAGATCGCGTTTGGCATGGCCTACTGGGGATTAACCGATCCGCGCGGCAGTAACGAACCCACCGCGCTACTCATAGCGATTCCCTTTATTGGCCTCGCCTACGCTGCATGGCGATCGCGGCATCGATTTAGTGCGCTGTGATTTTCTGACGATAGTCTCGCGACTTCCAGCTAGAACCACTTCCAGCGCTTGAACAGCAAAATTTGTAGTGCAACAACCACCGAGAGAAAGCCACTAAAAACCCAGAACGCCGAAGGGTCATCAACGCCAGGCACACCACCGACATTGATACCAAGTAATCCGGTAAGAAAACCCAGTGGCAAGAATACCGCGGCAATGACCGATAAAAGATATAGATTTTTGTTCATTTTGTCGGACAGTGCATTGGTGAGCTCGTCTTTTACTATTTGCGCGCGCTCGCGAATCGTATCGATGTCCTCGATATAACGGATAACACGATCCAATGACTCCTGCAAACGCCTCTTATGCAATTCGCTCAGCCAAGGCATGTCGGATACGCGCAGCGCAGCAATCACGTCGCGCTGTGGTGCGATATAGCGTCGAAACACGATAGCCTGTTTCCGGATGTCTGTAATCTGAGCCCGGTATTTTGTATCGGCCACTTCCATTACACGCTCTTCGGCATCGTCAAGAAGTTCGTCCAGCTCGGTAAATACCGGCTCCATGCGCTCGAACAACCGGCTTGTTAATTGTGTAATGAAGTCCCCGGCATTATGCGGACCGACTCCTGCCTCAATTCTCTCGCGAAGATCGGTCACCGCTTTGAGACGACGCTTACGCACGCTTATTATTCTAGAACTATCGATCCAAAGTCTTATCGAAACCATGTCCTCTGGTTCGGCGTCGGCATTAAGGTTAACACCGCGCAGTATTAACAGCGTGCCTGTATCGAATTCGAGTATCCGCGGCCGTGTCTCTTCGGCAAAAAGCGCGTCGAGCGTAAGAGGATCAAGAAAAGTGAGTTCGGCGTCCGCCCACTTCTTTGAGCTAGCATCGTTGATGTCGAGATGTACCCAGGTGAGGTCGCTGCCCGCTAACGCCGCTTTTATTCGCGCCGAAGCTTCTTCATTGGCAGTGATTCCACTCGTTGGCAGTCCCTCGCTGTCGAGCCTTATTGGCAGTAGCGATTTCGCTTCTCCGCCTTCGCGTATCTGGTACGCGTAGATAATTCCGCTGCAGTCGACCATGCTTACCCTTCCTTGCTCGGCGTCGCTTCACCCGATCCGTTAAAACTTAGCGGCCCTTTAATGTGCAAATCACGCTGAGGGAATGGAATTTCGATGCCATTGTCTTTGAACTTACGCCAAATAGAGAACATGACTTCGCTCTGCGTCGGCCAGCGTCCTAATGTGACATCCTCAACCCAAAAATGCAGGGTGAAATTGACCGAGCTATCTCCGAAAGAACGAAGAAAACAGGCCGGTTCCGGTGAAATCGCACACCGCGGGTTCTCGCGCGCAGCGGCGAGTATCAGGTCGTGAGCAAGGTCAATATCGCTGTCGTATGAGACACCCAACTCGATCTCGATGCGGGCGCTCGAGTTGGAGAATGTCCAATTGACTACGCGGCTTGTAATGAGGTCTTCGTTGGGCACAAGAATTTCTTTGCTGTCGAATGTTTCGACCAACGTGTAGCGCGCACTGGCACGCCGAATATAACCAAAAGTGCCGTCGGAGAGTTCGATAAGGTCACCCTCCTCGATCGATTTCTCCATAAGGAGAATGAGGCCAGAGATGAAGTTGGAGGCAATTTTCTGCAAGCCAAAGCCGAGCCCGATACCCACCGCGCCGCTAAAGACCGTAAGCGTGGTGAGGTCGATACCGACAAAATCGAGCCCGACAAGGAAGGCAATGAGGTAGATAACAATCTGAGCGAGCTTCAAAACCAAGGCGCGGTTTGCCGCGCGCATGCTTTGTATTCCGGAAATCCGACGCTCTACAGTGTCGACAATAATCGCCGTTGTCCAAAACACCAGCGCAATCGCAATCATGGAACTCAGCAAGGTATAGGCCGAAAACCCAAAGCTGCCGATACGCAGGGTAAGCGCGGGCGTATCGAGCACTTGGCGCACCGAGTCAAAATAGCCTAAGTAGGTCGCAACAACGATCGAGATAAGCACTAGAAAGAGCAGCCACTTAGCGGCGCTGCGCCCCGGCTTTACGATTTTTAACCAGATATTAGCCATGGAGTTAAGTTACTCACCTTATTCGTCTACAGAATCGAGAATTTCTATCTTCAGCATGCCACCGCTAGGGTAGAATGCGCACTCTTTTAATCATGCTCATTTTGTTAGCCTAGAAGTCAACCCAACTATGCCTCTGATCAGACTCGACAAAGCTTCCCTTAACTTCGGCACACACGTGCTATTAGATGAGGTCGACTTCGAAATTAAACGCGGCGCCCGAATTGGCCTCCTTGGCCGCAACGGGGCCGGCAAGACTACCTTAATGAAAGTTATTGAGGGAATCATGGGTCTCGATGGCGGCGAACGCTGGCTGCGCCCCGGCGTTAAGGTGGCGTGGCTAGAGCAGAGCCTGCCCGATGCCGACGACCAGACAGTATACGATCTCGTTGCCGACGGCCTCGCTGAGGTAGGCGATCTGCTGAAGCAGTATCACCACCTCACCTCCAATTATGAAGACGCCGACATGGCTCAACTCGAGCGCGTCCAGAGCGCTCTCGAAGCAAAAGATGGATGGAGCCTGAGCCAAAAGGTCGACACCGTCATCTCGCAGCTCGACCTGCCCGCCGACAAGCTGATGAAAGAGCTTTCGGGGGGCTGGCGTAAACGGGTTGCACTCGCCCGCGCCTTGGTGCGCGAGCCGGAGCTTTTGCTATTAGACGAGCCTACCAACCATCTCGATATTCCAGCGATCGAATGGCTTGAGAAGCAGCTGCAGGATTATCACGGCGCGCTCATGCTTATTACACACGACCGCAGCTTCTTGCAAAATGTTGCGAACAAGATTGTCGAACTCGATCGCGGCCATCTCTACCAGTTCGAAGGCACTTTCGAGCGTTTCCTGCGCTATCGTGCCGAGCAGCTTGCCGCAGAAGAGTCGGCCAACAAACTCTTCGATAAAAAGCTCGCCGAAGAAGAGGTGTGGATCAGACAGGGTATTAAGGCGCGCCGAACACGTAACGAAGGCCGCGTCCGTGCGCTAGAGGCAATGCGCAAAGAGCGCAGCGATCGCCGCGTACAGCAAGGCAAGGCGAACTTTCAGGTTAGCAGCGCAGATCGTTCGGGCAAGATCGTCGCCGAGCTTACTGACATTACCCAACGCTTTGGTGACAAGCTGGTAATCAATAACCTCTCCACCACCGTTATGCGCGGCGACCGTATCGGTCTGGTCGGCGCTAACGGCGCAGGAAAGTCGACTTTGCTCAAAATTTTGCTAGGTCAGCTCGTGCCAACCGAAGGCAAGGTTAAGCTGGGCACTAAACTCGAGGTTGCTTACTTCGATCAGCTACGCGAACACTTAGACCTTGAGAAAAACTTAATCGACAACGTGTGCGGCGGACAGGAATACATAGAAATTGGTGGCAAGCGTAAGCATGCGATCAGCTACCTTAGCGACTTTTTGTTTACACCGGACCGCATCCGCACGCCTGCCAAAGCGCTGTCGGGCGGCGAACAGAATCGCGCGATCCTCGCGAAAGTGTTTAGCCGACCTGCGAACATCCTTGTTTTGGACGAACCGACTAACGACCTAGACATCGAAACGCTCGAACTTCTCGAAGACCTGCTCTTAGGATTCGATGGGACTGTGTTACTCGTTAGCCACGACCGGAAATTCATGGACAATGTCGTTACCTCGATTATGGTATTCGAGGAAGATTCAAACGTGCGCGAATACGTTGGCGGCTACAGCGACTGGGTTCGCCACGGTGGCAATTTGAGCGACTTCGCTGCGCCTCAGACTGGTTTCACATCAGGGGCGATCGAGAGCGCTGCAGCCGCTGCCGAAACCCCGCCTGCGGCCAGTAAAAAAGAGTCTGACGCTAATGTCAGCGCGCCTTTAACCGCGCCTAAGGCCGCCCCCAAAAAGAAACTAAGCTATGGAGAGAAGCGCGCGCTCGAGGCCGCGCTTAAGCGTATCGATGAGTTCGAAGCGCAGCAGGTTCAGCTCGAAGCGCTCATCTCAGACCCTAAATTCTACGAGGGCGAGTCCGCAAAAGTGAACGAGACCCTCAAGGAAGTCGCGGCCGTCGCTGACGCGCTCGCCCAGGCCTATGCCGATTGGGAAGCGCTAGAGGGCTAGGCCGCGACCAATTTCCCATCGGTATAGTCACGAATCGCTTGATGAATCTCATCGGCCGTATTCATAACAAACGGCCCGCGCTGCACGATCGGCTCGCCTATTGGCTTGCCTGAGAGGATCAATAAACGGGTGTCTGCGTCGGCTTTGATGGCCAGCTCACCTGTTAAACTTAGGCGCGCGAGGCTTCCTGCCTTTATGCGGTAGGAATCTGAGCCGATCTGGAGCGCACCTTCGTAAACATACACTAGCGCCGTATGGCCTTCTGGAACGTCGACTAAAAGCGCCTGAGCCGGCCCGACAGCAATGTCCAAATAGCCCGGTTCGGTCGCAAGACCCGCAATCGGCCCGCTCACCGCAACGCCATTGAGCGTCAAGCCACCGGCAATCGCTTTAACGTGAATCCCGTCGATTTCGTATTGGGGGATCGATGCGGCAGCAAGCTCGGTGTAGCTCGCAGGCGTCATTTTTTCGCTCGCGGGCAAATTTACCCAAAGCTGAAAACCGCGCATCCGCCCTTCCACCTGCTTGGGCATTTCTGAATGAATAACGCCCGAACCCGCCTTCATCCATTGCACGTCGCCGGCCATCAGCTGGCCCACATTGCCCATGTGATCTCGATGCTCCATGTGCCCTTCGAGCATATAGGTCACCGTTTCGAACCCGCGATGTGGATGCGATGGAAATCCACCGATGTAGTCACTCGGATCATTCGATCCAAATTCGTCGAGCATTAGAAAAGGGTCGAAGCGCGCAAGATTGCCCCCACCGAACACTCGCTTGAGTCGCACGCCATCGCCGTCGCTCGCACTTTGGGCGACCAGCAGCTCTTCGATCTTCCTGCGCTCTGTTTTGCTCATGCTTGCCTCTGTCATCACTTTCTCCAACCTCTACTAACTCTAATCAGCAACCTTTATCAAGTATGTGAGCACTCACTAATGTTTTAAATGCGCATTACGAAACAATCTGGCTTATCGCCTCTCGCGCCGCTGCCAAGCCGGCTGCTCTTGGCTCATCACCCATACTCAGACCGTCGGCGCTGATGAATTCGATATCAGTAATACCTTAGCCACCGTTTGCTCCTGCTGTTTGATTGTTTGCATTATTGGGTTGAAAAGATAATAAGTCATAAAATCGGTTTAAAAATACCAATTTATCGCTAATATTAATCTAATTATTAGACGTATTACCGGCTCCTTAGTCAGGCAAGCGACGCGGAGGCTGTTGCGCGTTCTCTCGCCATGGGCTTCGAGTCTGAGGTCACCATCGCTATCGACTCTTTGCAAGATGTTGGCGCGCTTGCCTCCTCCTTCGCTAGGTTTTCGGATCAGTTCCCACACACGCGGGTGCGCGTGCTCGAGACTACTCTGTAGGGTACTACCGAAGCGCTGCTTGAACGCAAAGCCGATCTTGTCATTACGCCCGAAGTGCCCGTTGGCTACTCGGGTCAATCTCTGCGCGGTGCTACGCTAATTCCTGTCGCGGCACCTAATCACCTACTTTGCTTCAGCCGCAGCGAAGTCTCTGAAACTGAACTGCGCAGCCATCGCCAACTCGTTCTGCGAGATTCAGGTTCGCGGCGCAATGTCGATGCCGGCTGGTTGCAGGCTGAGAAGCGTTGGACGGTGAGTCACTTTGCGACCAGTATAAAACTCCTCAAAAGCGGACTCGCCGTCGCCTTTGTGCCCAAGGAGTGGATAGAGGATGAACTGAAAACGCGGTGTCTGGTGCCTATTCCGCTGAGCGTTTCAATGGATAGACACGTTCCGCTTTACTTACTGCTCGCCGCCAAACACGCGGCGGGGCCGGCTTCGCTTGGGCTAGCGGATATCATGATCGCCAAGCTCGGCAATTAATCTACGCTTTGATTACAGCGAATCCGGCGAAAAGTCCGCTGTTCAGCAAGGCGCTTTTCATCGCTGTTCGTTCAGTTTAGATTAAGACCATCTGGGTAGACTTAAAGTCGAGGCAAATCAATGCACTCACCCGAAGGAGTCGTTTCTATGCGTATATCATCTTTTCGCGCGAAAGCGAGCATCGCCATCCTGATGGCCGTCACGCTGGCTGCAAACGCAAACTTGGCCTTTGCAGACGACAGAGGCGATCGACGAGGCGGCAAATTCGACAAGCCTGGCTTTACTCGACACAGCGATCGAGGCGGCCGCGGCCACTCTAGCAACCGCGCGCAGAGAAATGACGGGCGAAGGGGCGGCGACAATCGACGTGACGATCGCTTCGACGGCAGCAGTTTCTTCGGAGGCGTCGTGTTGGGTTCGATATTGAGCGCGAATCAGGCTGGCTTGAACCGGCACTATGCAGGCAACTCTCACAACTCTCACAGCTCTCGCAACACGCTTCACTACGGTGGCTACGTCGATCGCCGCTTCGACTCGAGACGTCGGGCAAATTTTCGGCACCCTAGCCACTATTCATCCTTCGGTTACTCGGTCAGTCCCTTATTTAGCAGCGGCTATGGCCGTGTGAGTCCGAGTGTCGGCAGAGTAGTGGCAGGCAGAGCGACAAATACCGTGGTTTATCAAACGGTGATCAACCCTGCGCCACTCATCACAGAGGCACCGATCCGTCTGACCGAGCCCACGCGCCGACTATTGATAGATCTTGAAGGGAATTGCTTCGATGTAAGCCGCGACAGCCTCGGCAATGAGGTTCGCCTCCAACTCGAACCTGCTCAGTGCGGCCTGTAAAACACTGATGATCCGGCGTCTTTGCTCGCGCTATACTCCGACCGCAACGACACTCGGATACGTAATCGTGAACCAATCGCCAGAGTGTGCCAGAGAGAATTAAGATGACGACACGTTCAAACCACCGCGCTGCGACTTCGATCCTCTTCGCCTCGCTTACTCTGTTAACTGCCTGCGCGAGCTCGCCCCTCGAGCGTCGTCAGGTCGTGCTCTATTCCGAAGCAGAGATGGCAGCCCGCGGCGAAACCGCATACTCGCAGCTGCGCGAGGAGACAGCGGCGAGCGAAGATGATCGAGCGACGCGCTATGTCCAATGTGTCGCCGACCACGTTGTCGAGGCCTTGCCCGAGGCGCAGCGCAAGAGCTTCAATTGGGAGGTTACACTCTTCGCGAGCGAGCAAGTAAACGCCTTCGCGCTGCCCGGCGGCAAAATCGGCGTTTATGAAGGATTGCTTGATGTTGCGATAAATCAGCATCAGCTCGCCGCAGTGATGGCGCATGAGGTTGGCCACGTGCTCGCTAACCACAGCAACGAGCGAGCGAGTCAATCGGCGCTGCGAAATGTGGGGTTCGGTGTCGCTCAGATTCTCGGCGCCTCGGATACCACGCTACGCGCACTCGATGTCGGCACCCAGCTCGGTCTATTTCTGCCTTTTAACAGGACACAGGAGAGTGAGGCCGACCTAATTGGGCTAACGCTAATGGCTCGCGCCGGCTTCGAACCCGACGAAAGCATCAGTCTGTGGGAGAATATGGCAGCAAGCTCGGGCGAGCGTACGCCCGTTCTTTTATCTACTCATCCGTCCCCAAGTGCTCGCATGGATGAACTTCGAGCGCGCATGCCTGCCGCCGAGCTTGAGCTCGATGCAGCTCAGGCTCGCGGAGCGCACCCCGACTGCATCCGCTAGAACTGCGCCTCGAGTGCTGCCCATCTAGCACTGCGCGTCTACTTTTATTCCCACAGGACGAACGGGTCAGCCTTATGCGTCGTGAACATGCACGTCCATCTGGGGAAAGGGAATGCTCAGACCATTCTCGCCAAACTGACGGTATACATTTTCATTCATACGAAAATGCACTTCCCAGTAATCTGGCGCCTTAACCCATGCGCGAACCACAATATTTACCGAACTGTCACCAAGGCTCGCAAGTGCCACAAAAGGCGCAGGTTCTTGCAGTATTTTTTCATCCGCGGCGAGCATCCCATGCAGCACCTTATAGGCTCGGTCGATGTCATCACCGTAGGCTATACCGAATGTCCAGTCGACGCGACGCAGCGGCTGAGTCGAATAATTAATCATCGAGCCATTAGCCAGACCTCCATTGGGAATTAGCACCGTCTTATTATCTCCCGTGGTCAGAATAGTGATGAATATCTGAATTTCTTTCACCACGCCTGAATAGCCCTGCGCCTCGACAAAATCCCCTACTTTATAAGGCTTGAAAAGCAGAATCATCACGCCTCCGGCAAAGTTCTGCAGGGTGCCCGACAGCGCCATGCCGACGGCAAGACCCGCGGCGGCGAGTATGGCCACAAACGAGGTCATCTCGATACCAAGTACGCCAAGCGCGGTGATATACACCATAACCTTGAGCAAAATAGACGTAAGGCTGGTGAGAAAACCTCGGAGCGAAGGATCGACTTTCGCGCGGTCTAAGACCTTACCAAGCAGACGGCCTATGAGGCCGGCAACGAAGAGTCCGGCTATGAGTGTCGCCAATGCGAGCACCAGAGAGGTCCCCCACTCAATGACGAGCGTCATAATCGTTTCTTGAGAAAATTCCATATTGAGATTCCTGAGTTCATCCGTTTAATCGCTGTGGATTTTAGCGCGATCAGTCTAAAGAGATAGACCGGCGAGTAAAAGGTTTCATCTCAGACGCAAAGCAAAGAAAATAAAAGAATGGCAGGGGAAAGGAGTCTAGTGCGGGCTAGCCTTATGGCTCGCCCGCACTGCTAAACAATCTACAGAGAGTTAAGAAAGGCCACTATCTGTTGCTGCTGTGCCGAGGACAATCCGGCGTAAATGTTTGGCATAAGCGAGGTGTCACTGTCGCTAACCGATTTAACACGGTCTTTGAAATAGGTGAACCAGCGCTTGCCGTCGGCGCTCTGAATCTGCACAGTATTTCCCGTCTCGTTACGCGCACGACCTCTCACAGTGGTGCCGTCATTTAACTCGATCACTTTCACGCTGAAGCCTTCGATGATCGATGCCGACGGTGAGGAGACCGCTTGAAGAATACCCTGCGCATCGAGTCGATCTGATAAACCGTCGAGCACAGGACCGACCTGTCCGCCTTTGTCCCCGACCGTATGGCAAGAAATACAATTGGCTGAGCCGTTAAAAAGATCACGACCGGCTAGTGCGATGGGGTCATCGGCAATGGGATCATCAGGCTCAATGATAATGCCGAGCTTGCCCTGCATTGCCCGAATATAGTTCGCCGTGTCTAAAATTTCTTCTGCACTAAATGAATCGCCCCAGGCAGCCATGCCTGTACCTGAACGACCCTCTCTAATGACCGCGAGCAAATCCATAGGCTCGAGCGACTTCGCGCCATCGTCGACAAGCGATTTACCCATCGCCTGACCCTCGCCCTCTGCGCCATGACAGACTGCGCAAAATGATTGATACAGAACCAGGCCCTCGCTGAGGCCTGCCTGAGCTGTTGTCGCGGCCATGCTGATCAGCGCGGCAAGGCCAAAACCTGCCACCTTATTTACCGAATTTTTCAAATTGATCATTTCTCTTCTTGCTCCCAAAGTTTTGCTAACACCGCCTTAGCGGCGTCTCAATCGGCGCAGCCTCTATGCAAGACTGCGCGTCTCTTTTATTAAAGGCTAAACAAGATGTAGTTGCCCGGAGAGATACCCGAGGCGACGCCGGCGCGCGAGACGGGGTCGCGTGTACCCGACGCGATACCGATATACTGCTTACCGTCGATCGTAAAACTCGTTGGGGGAGCGTACAGACCACTGCCCGTTTGGAACTTCCACAGCACTTCGCCCGTTTCGTCATTTAGCGCGTAGAGATAGCCGTCTGGCGCGCCCGAGAATACAAGGCCACCGCCCGTGGCGAGCGTGCCCGCCCAAGCGAAGTTGCCCGGCATTTCTTTCTGCCAATCGACTTTACCCGTGAGCATATTGAATGCGACAACCCAGCCTGTGCCGGTTTTGTCGAACTGCACCATACCGCCAAGGTCCATCGTGCCCGCTCGGCCCTCGCCTTCACGTCGAATGAATCGCGCGCCCCACTCTGTCGTTGGAATATAGAGCATATGCGTATCTGGGCTGTAAGACGCCGGTGGCCAGTTTTTGCCGCCATAGAGCCCTGGGAACACCATCTCGTTCTTTGGCTCTTTGAACGCTTCCTTGAGTACCGGTTTGCCCGATTCGTCGCGATCGGCCCAGTTAACGCGCGTGTATTCGCCCGCATAGAGGAATTCGCCGCTGAAACGATCGAGGCCATAGACATGGCCATTGCGCGAGACCTGCACAACCATCTTGCGCATCTCGCCTTCCCACATCTCCTCGATAATCATCGGCTCGGAGGTAGAGTCGTGATCAAACTCGTCACGAGGCGAGGTTTGGAAATACCATTCGAGCTCGCCTGTGTCTGCATGCAGCGCGACAACTGAGTTAGTGTAGAGATTGTCGCCCGCGCGGATATTTGCATTCATATCCGGCCATGGATTACCCGTGCCCCAGAAAATGAGATCGCTTTCGGGATCGTAGGTACCTGTCACCCACGTTGGGCCGCCGCCGGTTTTCCACGAATCGTCGAGCCATGTGTCGTTGTTGGGATCGTCTTCGCCAGCAGTCGTCCAAAAGCGCCAGCGCAGCTCACCTGTGTGAACATCATAGGCATCGATAAAGCCGCGAATGCCGAACTCGCCGCCGCCAACGCCGATCAAGACCATGTCTTTAACGACCAAAGGCGCACCGGTGATCGAAAGCGATTCGCGATTATCACCCACCTCGGTGTCCCAAAGCTGAGTGCCAGTTGCCGCGTCGAACGCCATTAGATGCGCGTCGAGCGTGCCATAGAAAACCATGTCCTCGTAAAGCGCAACGCCGCGATTGTGCGGGCCGCAGCAGAGGTCGACGTCTTCGAAGTTGTGGTCATATCGCCATAACTCAGCGCCCGTCATCGGATCGACCACCATCAGGTGGCTATTCGCCGTGGTCAAATACATGCGGCCATCGTTAACGAGGGCTGTCACCTCAAAGGCGCCGCCTGTTACTCCGGTTTGCTTGATCCACACGGGACTCAGGTCTTTTACCGTCTCGCGGTTAATCTGATCGTCTGGCATGTAGCGCCACGCGCCGTAGTTACGGCCATAATGCACCCAACGATCGGAGAGGTTTTGTGCATCCTCGAGGATCTCGGTGGTCACGTTTTGCGCAGACGCCGTGCCAGCGAAAAACAGCCCCCCAAGCAACGCGGCGCAAAGTGATTTTTGCAAACTCTGCATTTTTGACATATCTCTACCCTATTGTTCTTTAATATTAACTAGTTAACCTAATCCGTAAGCGTTTCCCGAGTTCCGTTCTGGCGCGCCAAAGCGTAGTTCAATTAACCTATAACCCTCGGTGCGTGTCAATGCATGAGGACAGCGTCAGCCGTCTAATCCGGAGTCAGATTTCTGCCCCTTGCCAGTCGTGTCCTAACAGGCTAAAACTCACGCTCGGGTCATACAAACAACAATAAGGAACCTCTCCATGCTCATCTACGGCGTCGCCCTTCTCGCCACCTGTCTCGTTATTGGCATGCTCGTCGGCCAGGCGCTTGGTGCAGCGCTAGGCATCGACGCCAATGTGGGCGGCGTCGGCATTGCAATGCTCCTGCTGGTCATTGCGAGCAACTCAGCTCGATTCAAAAGCCTTAGCAGTGGCGCCGCCGCGCAGGGCATTCAGTTTTGGAGCGCCATGTACATCCCGATTGTTGTTGCTATGGCAGCCCAGCAGAATGTTGCCGCCGCCGCGTCTGGCGGTCTGCTCGCCGTCGCCGCAGGCGTCGCAGCAGTAGTCGTCAGCTTTCTGCTTGTGCCTGTAATTAGCAGGATCGGCAGCTCAAAAACCAAGACGCAGCAATCGGGAGAGGCGCCATGATCGACCTCATCGAATCGGTTTTTATCCGCAACAGCCTCGTTATCGCGTTTGCCGTTATTGGTGTCACACTCTGGTTCTCGTATTTGCTCGCCGACAAACTCACCGCCGGACGGGTGCATGGCTCGGCGATAGCCATTGCTCTGGGCCTGCTAGCGGCCTACTGGGGCGGCACAGTAACTGGTGGCACCAAAGGAGTTGCTGACATCACGCTGCTTGGCGGTATCGGCCTGATGGGCGGCGGTATGCTGCGCGATTTCGCTATTGTTTCTACCGCATTTGGCGTGCACCTGACCGAACTAAGAAAAGCCGGGCTTGCCGGTGTCGTGTCTATTTTTGCTGGTGTTATCGTGTCGTTCCTCGTTGGCGCAGCAGTCGCCGTCGCGTTCGGCTATACCGACCCCGTCGCGATCACCACAATCGGCGCAGGCGCGGTCACCTACATTGTTGGTCCGGTAACGGGTGAGGCGATTGGCGCAAGCGGCGAGTTGATTACGCTTAGCGTTGCGGCTGGACTCGTTAAATCGATATTAGTGATGATCGGCACACCGCTGGTTGCTCGCTCGATAGGGTTGGATAACCCCCAGTCGGCCATGGTTTTTGGCGGACTCATGGGGACAACGAGCGGCGTTGCTGCGGGGCTTGCTGCCACCGACCCCAAACTCGTGCCCTATGGCGCAATGACGGCTACGTTTTATACCGGAGTCGGTTGCCTCCTTGGGCCGTCGGTTTTATTCTTTGGCGTGAGCGTGTTCTTCTGATCGCGCATCGCCGCACTTTTTACACTTTACACACACTATTGCCAAGGTTATGACTCGCTATGCGCAGCAGCTTTCCCTCACTTAACGCCACTAATCTCAAGACCGCCCTCGTCGAAGGCAACAAAGTCATCTCGTATGCCGCTTTAAACCTGCGCTGCGATCGCTTCGCTAGTGGGCTCTTAAGCGGGGAGGTAGGCAGAAAAGCTGATCTCGAAGAAGAGCGCATCGCGTTTTTTATGCCTGCGAGTATCGACTATGCCACCACGATGCATGGAATCTGGCGCGCTGGCGGCATTGCAGTGCCACTCAATGTTGCGTCGGCGGTAACCGAGCTTGAGCATTACTTAACCTCGGCAAGCGTTAGCCGAATGATTGCCAACGGCGATTACCGCGAGTCGCTGGTGGATCTCTGCGCCTCCCTTAATATCGAACTGCTAAGCGTAGACGACATCATTACCGACGAGGCCGCCACCCTGCCCGATATCGCCCCCGAACGGCGCGCAATGATGTTGTTCACCTCGGGCACCACCAATAAACCCAAGGGCGTTGTGAGCACGCATAAGACGATCGCTGCACAAATTACCACTTTACTCGACGCGTGGCAGTGGTCTGAGAACGATGCCATTCCCCTATTTCTGCCGGTGCATCATATTCACGGGATAATTAATATTCTCAGCTGCGGCCTCTGGGCAGGCGCGACGGTCGATCTTTTCGGCAAATTTGATATGCCTGAGATCTGCGCCAAAGTGGCGGCAAAGCGCTACAACGTGTTTATGGCCGTGCCAACTATTTACGTAAAGCTTCTGCAGTTCTTCGACACGCTCGCCAAAGACGAGGTTGAGAAAATAACCGCGGGCTTCCGCGCCATGCGCCTCAACATTTCCGGCTCCGCCGCCTGCCCCGTCAAATTGTTTGAGCAATGGAAAGCGCTCACCGATCAAGTGCTTCTCGAGCGCTACGGCATGACAGAGATCGGAATGGGCCTCTCAAATCCCTATGTGGGCGAGCGCCGCGCAGGCCACGTGGGTCAGGCCCTACCGGGGGTCGACGCACAACTGTTCGATGAAGCGCACACGCCTATCCTTGAGGAAAACATCCCCGGTGAGATTCGCATTAAAGGCGACAACATTTTTCTCGAATACTGGAATAACGAAACGGCGACGAAGGAGAGCTTCGTCGACGGCTGGTTCTGCACCGGCGACGTGGCGGTTTTGGACAAGGGCTATTTTCGCATTATGGGCCGCTCGTCTGTCGACATTATTAAGTCGGGTGGCTATAAACTCTCGGCGCTCGAAATAGAAGGCACGCTGCTAACCCATGACGACATCGCAGAGGTCGCTGTTATCGGCGTCGAAGACGAGACTTGGGGCGAATCGGTCAGTGCATTCATCGTGCTCAAGCCAAACAAAACCCTCACCTATGTCGATCTCAAAGGCTGGTGCGATGGAAAAATGTCGGGTTACAAAATCCCCAAGGCACTGCATGTCGTAGACTCACTTCCACGCAATGCGATGGGCAAGGTTACCAAGCCTGCGCTTAAGGCGTTAGCCAGCTAGCAGCCGCGATGCTACGCTAGCGTCACCAACCAATATTGAGAAGTTCATGGAATCAATTTATTACGTGCTCTGTTGGCATTGCCACCGCCGCTGCAAGCATTGTTACGAAGACCGGTTTCGGCCCTATATTCGTGAGGAACTCGTAGGCGTAGTCGCAGAGGCGAAGGCAAACGCTCCGCGTGTAATCGCTAACCTACCCGAGCGCTTAACCTACCGCGAAGCGGCGACCGAGGAAGAACGCGCAGCTGGGTCTGAGTTATTCATCGAGCGCATCGGCAAAATCATTCTCTCAGGAGGTGACGTTCTCACAGAGCCTGTGCGCGAGGCGGTGCTTTATCCGACGCTTGCCGCTATACGGAAAAAATACGCCGCACAGGGCGGCGTGCGCGTTGTCGTGCAGACAACCGGCGATCTGCTCACACCCACAATCATCCGCGAGCTTGTCGACTTAGGTGTATGGACGATTTCGGTATCAGGCATGGACGACTTTCATGTTGGAATGGAGGGCGACAAGAAAATCACCCTCGCCGAAAAAATTGCTGCCATGCTCGAAGAGGGTGGCGTACGTAAGGCAGACCCACTCGCCGATCGCCATGAGCGCGGCATTGAACAAGGGCCTTTGTACAATATGTTTGGCGCCAACGAAGACACGTGGATCGGCAAACTCTGGCCGCGCGGCCGTGCTTGGGAAAATGGGCTTTCGAGCGCTACGCTTGCCGATAATTTTTGCAATGCTTGGTCCGGTGGGCTCAACTTTCTCGACCACGGCTTCGCAGGGTCCGAAGTGTCGATAGATCCCAATGGCGATGTGTTTCCGTGCTGTATTAAAACGGCGCACCCACTGGGTAATCTCACCGAGGAGCCGCTACTCGATATTCTCGAAAGCCTCACGGGTATGCCCGCGATGGAAGCCATTAACGCAGGCAAACCCGAGCGTATGGGCCTAACCGACGGCTGGGACAGAGAGCGTTTCTTCACCGAGTCACAAACTCTCACGCCCAAAGGCGAAACCTACGCCAACCTCTGCATCGCCTGTGACAAATTTCATAAAGAGGTACTGGGCGCAGCATTAGACCAGCGCCGCAGTGAGCGCCGCGGAAAACGCTTGTCTGTTATCGCGAGCAATGGGTAATAGTTCGGCGAGGGCACAAAGCGCGAAAACCACACTGCTCGTCGCCTGCTCTACCTTTTTTTGGTTTTCTATTCTGTTTTCTGTCAACGCCAGCTCTCAGCAGCCTATCGACATAGACAATTGGCAGAAAATTACCGACGACGCGCGCGGCCAGCGCGTTTATTTTCACGCATGGGGTGGCGACACCGAACTTAATGCCCACCTGACCTGGATTGCTCAGGAGATGCTTTCGCGCTTTGGTGTCGAACTCATTCATGTAAAACTCGCCGACACGTCATCGGCAGTCACCAGACTGATTGCCGAGAACACCGCAGGCAATGTCGAACGCGGCAGCGCCGATCTTATTTGGCTTAATGGTGAAAACTTTTCGGCACTCAAACGTGCAGACTTACTGTTCGGCCCTTGGGCAGAAGCACAGCCAAACTTCGCCTTAGTCGATGCCGACCGGTATCCAGAAATGCGCCAAGACTTTGGCGTAAAAACCGAGGGGTTCGAATCGCCTTGGACGCGGTCGCAACTTATTTTTTATTACGATAGCGAACGACTTAGTGAACCGCCGCGGACCGCCGACGCGCTAAAAAATTGGATAAAAGCACACCCTGGCGAGTTCACTTATCCGCGCCCGCCCGCATTTCTAGGCACGACATTTTTGAAGCAACTCCTTGTCGAGTTAGCGGTTACCAGCTCCCAATCGAGCGCCGAAACTGAAGCGGCTCTCTCTCTTCCTGCGTCCGCTGCGTTTGACGCACTTAGCGCGCCGCTCTGGGCATTCTTAGATGAAATCCATGCGTCTCTTCTTAGAGAAGGGCGTCATTTTCCTCAGAGTGGGACGCAGCTGCGTGCTGCACTCTATGACCGTGAAATTAGTCTAGCATTTGCTTTTAGCCCAAACGAAGTGGTGAGTTCAATTAGCCGCAATGAACTCGCTGCAAACACCAAAAGCTATGTGTTCGACTCAGGCACATTGAGCAATGTAAGCTTTGTCGCGATCCCTAACAACGCGCCAAGCAAACAAGGCGCAATGCTCGTATCTAACTTTTTACTCTCGCCCGAGGTGCAGTTTGGCGCAGCAACTAACACAAAGCTGGCAAGCGAGCCCGTTATCGCCTTCGAAAATTTTACCCCCGAGCAACAAGCTGCGCTTCTGGTTAACGCAAAAGCGCCTGGGGCAGTTGTGCCCACCGAGCTTGCGAGAAAAATTCAGGAGCCACACCCGAGTTGGACGCGCGCAATAGAACGCGAATGGCTAAAACGCTACGGCGGCGGTGCGCCTTCGAAAGGGGACGAGTAACGAATGTCTTGGTCAACTCGCTTTCTTTTTTTCGTGCTCGGGGCGCCATTGCTGCTTGGAAGCGCTCTCGCTTTGGCGCCGGCGTTCACACAAACCTCGCTCGTTGCGAATTCCACCGGCCAAATGGGGCAGCTGATTCCGCCCGCATTTTTAACGCTACTCTCAACCCCAGGTATAGCAACCAGTGCAATAACGAGTCTCGTCTCAGGACTACTCACACCGGCTATTTCTTTGGCGATCGTTTTCCTGTTCTTGGCGGCGACACAGGGCAATCGTATCGGCAATGCGATTGCCAAACTCTCCGCGCCTGTTCTGGCGATACCCCATGCCGCTGCTGCCTTCGCGTTAGCGCTGTTGCTTGCACCTACGGGCGTCGCGAGTCGAGTTAGCGCCTCGCTTTTTGGCTGGGATCTGCCCCCCGACTATCTTTTTATCAATGACCCGAACGGATTAGCGCTTATCCTTGGCCTAGTCTTAAAAGAAGCCCCCTTTCTTTTGCTAATCTCACTCGCCGCACTGCCCTCGCTCGGCGCGTCACGGCGCGTCGCCTTAGCTCGCACCTTAGGCTATAACCCGACTACAGCATGGATACTTACCGTAGCCCCCGTGCTCTACCCTCTGATGAGACTCCCGCTTTTCGCTGTGATCGTTTTCGCTTCATCGGCCGTCGACGTCGCGTTAATTTTAGGGCCGAGTTTGCCGCCTACTCTCAGCGTCAGGCTCTTAGAGTGGTTTGTCGCGCCCGAAATTGAGTCGCGACAACTTGCTTCTGCTGCAGCGCTATTGCAGCTTGTTGTCAGCCTAAGTGCCCTAGGTATTTGGCTGCTCTTCGAACGCGTGGTTGCTCGAGCCTTTGCCCCCCTTGCGGCGCGAGGCGCGTCGCGACCTAGCTCACGCCGCTTCACCTACGACTCGGCGCTCACCGCGCTTGGCAACGCTTTGCTGCCTCTGTCGCTTGCATTTATCCTAATGGGGATTGGCGCACTTATGCTAACTAGCGTTGGCACAGAATGGCGTTACCCCGCGTTAGTGCCGAGTGTTTGGAGTACACAGCAATGGGCTGGCGCACTCTCTGAATGGCGAGCGCCTTTATTTAACGCCACGATGATTGCGCTACTGTCGGTGACTGCCGCACTTGCCCTTTCACTTTTTGCGCTCGAAGCGCAGGCTCGCAGCTCTGTCTCGACAGCCCGCATAGCGACTTTTCTTTACTTACCCCTATTAGTCCCGCAAGTCGTTTTTATCTCGGGAATCGCTGTGCTCGCAGAACGTGCACTGCTCCCTCCATCGCTTACTCTTGTCGCCGCGGGTCATTTTCTCTTCGTCTTGCCTTATGTTTATTTAACCCTGCAAGCCGGCTATGCACGGTTTGATACTCGCTGGTTAATGCTGGCGAAAACACTGGGCGCCTCGAACATTGTGTGCTTTTGGCGGATCCGCCTACCTCTGCTGAGCACACAACTTGTTACCGCGGTCATGCTTGGTTTAGCGATTAGTCTTAGCCTTTATCTACCAACACAGATATTGGGTGCGGGTCGTATTCCGACACTGACGACAGAGGCCATCGCGCTGGTGTCGTCGGGCAACCGAAGTACTATTGGTACTTGGGCGCTACTCCAATCTGCGTTGCCTACCCTCTGTTTCATGCTAGCCTTGGTGCTTCCTCGACTGATTTGGTCGCGCAGGAAAGGCATGCTCTGAGGCTATTAATGAACACAGGATTAGAATTACAGGATGTCTCTTTAAGCGTAGGTTCGCGGCAGCTACTCTCGCTTAGCTGCACCATAGCGCCCGGAGAGGTGATGACGGTCATGGGCGCTTCGGGCACAGGAAAATCGACGCTACTCGCTTTCATCGCCGGCTTTTTAGGTGACGCGTTTACTGCCGAGGGAAAAATTAGTCTTGAGGGAAAAGCGTTAAATCCGGTTCCTGCCGAGCAACGACGCATCGGACTCTTATTTCAAGATGCACTGCTTTTTCCCCACCTAAGCGTCGCCGAAAACCTTAAGTTTGGTTTGGTTCGCACAGCAGGCGAAAGCCGAAAGGACAGAGATGACCGCGTAGAGCAGGCCCTAGAGGAGATTTCTCTTGGTGGATTCGGCGACCGCGACCCTGCGTCGCTCTCGGGCGGACAGCAGTCGCGAATCGCACTCATGCGACTCCTTCTGTCTGAGCCTCAGGCAATTTTGTTGGATGAACCTTTCTCCAATCTCGACATGCAACTCCGTGAGGAGATACGCGCGCTTACCTTCGGTTCGATACGTGCAGCGAATATCCCCGCGTTATTAGTGACTCATGACCTTGCCGACGCGCAAGCTGCCTGCGGCAAAATTCTCGCTCTGTGAACAACCTCATGGATTTCCACCTGCGAGTTTTCACACATCATCATATTAATCCTCTTTATGCGAGCTATGGATGGGCGTCTACTTAGCGACCCAGGGTGGCTGAATAATTAAGTTAGGATCAATGCCGGGTTTGGGGACGAATTTCTGTGAGCGGCCATATTGATTATCGCCGCCATACAAATTAAGTGCCTCGTCTACAGAGAACGTGTGAACTTCGATATAGCCATCGGGCAATGCACTCGGAACGAGCCAGGTATAGCGATAGTTGCCTTCGAAGTCTAAATTAACGAAGCGCAGAGGACCTAAGTCGGTAATCCAGATGCTGTCTTCGTTGACGATTATATCGAGGGGCAGCGTAAAGCCGTCCCAAACATCAACGAAGTCCATCCGCGCGGGATCATCGGTTGTGCGGAACACGTTAATGCGCCCGCCCGACCTATCGAGCGCAAAGACGAGTCCGTTAGGACCTACACCTAATGCGTGAATACCATTGAACTGACCGGGCTCTTCGCCGAAACCACCAAATTCGCCTAAATAATTGAGGTCTTCATCCATGATCATCACGCGATGATTATCGAGGCCGTCGGCTATTAGCACGCGACCGTCGGGTAGAAACGCGACGTCCTGAGGGCGGCCAAAATGTGTTGTATCATTGCCAGGCACTAATTTCTCGCCAAGCGTCATAAGCAGTTCACTGCCGTCGTTGCTAAATATGTAGATCTGATGGAAGGTCTCGTTAATTACCCAAACGCGCTTCTCTGGGTCGTAGGGACTAATGCGCACACGATGCGGACCCGGACCATCAGAATCGGCGCAGAGGAAATCCCATTGATCCCACAGCTGAATAACCTCGCCATCGGCATTGAGCTCGTACAGGCAGTTCTTCCACGTGCGGCGCTCTGTTTCAAATAGCACGTTAATGCCCATGTCGCCTGCGAAACCCAAGAAATCGTCTTTGATAGGATAGGGCAATACTGTCTCACCACGCTGCGCGATGATAATGCGATCGGGGGATTCTGCCCACACGCCAGAATTGCCGCCAAACGCGAAACCTGGCTCGGCGAAGGGCTTATGCCATAGCGACTGAATATCATAAGGGCTGGGGCCTATAGGGCCGCGCGCATTGCCTTCTGGTGCTTGCTGGGCTGTCGCAGCTGACGCGGCAACGAGGCTTACTGCTGTACCAAGCGCGCCTAGTAGCGACCTGATTGGAGAGGTTTTGTCGCGGCGGCTTTCGCTCTCATGATTCCGACGCGTCGACTGACTACTTAGCATTTCGTGCTCCCTTACCTGGTAATAATTATTCTAAAAAGTGATGCCCCATAGTGGCAAGTTCTTGGCTACCGCACAATACTCGCGTCAACCGGTTATCACGCTCGCTCGAGGCTACTCTAAACGAATCACAAGCTCTGCGGTAAACAGCATCGACCGATCCATATCGCGCTGAGCCCACTTCAGTAAGGTTTCTGTGCTTTCTTCAACAATCGCAGCCTGACTCTCTTGGCCATTCAAAATCACGGTGACAGGCGCCGTGAAATCAACCTCGCTAGGGCTGAGTAGGAGTGTGAATCCCTTAACCCCCGAAGTATCGACGGAAAATGTATTCCCCTCTCGGGTTGCGGTGATCACCGCTGGCTTGCCGAAACCAATTCGCTCATCGATGACGAGCCAGTGATTGCGGTTATAGATGTCGGTGCGGTCGGCAACCCATTGCAGCACATCAGGCAATGCATCACGCGGATTATCGCGTTTGAATGCCTCGATGCGATCGAGCTGATTGGGGAGCCAGTCGAGATTATGCCCCCCATTTTCGATAACCGTAAATTCGAAGTTGACCTTCGCCTCGCCCAAAACATCGACAAAAGGTTGGATCGACGCCGCGGGATAGAGCGGATCGCTTTCGCCATTCACGATAAACAAAGGCTTGTCGCGCAGGTTCTCGAAATAAAGCCGATAGCCGCCGCCACTCTGGGGATTTCTCAGTACAGCCGCATTGCCGATGTAAGGGAGAAAAGCAGCCCATGGCGTTGGCTGCTTGAAGGCGAAGAAATAGGCGCCCGTGCCGCCGTCGGATACGCCACTCATCGTTACGCGATTATCGTCTACGCTGTAATCACGTTTCACTCGGCGCAATATGTGAGGAATACTCTGCGCCTGCTCTTCTTGCCACCAGACCGCATCGCGCCAAGCTGCAGGAACTACTGTGATTTTGTCTTCACTGAGCAAGTTTTCATACCCGCGGCGCCAAAACTCCTCATTATCTTGCCAGGCAGGCCTGCCAACGCCGCCGTGCAACATAAACTCAACAGGATAGCGCTTACTCGGATCGTAGTTTGTCGGCACGAGCACCGCATAGGGCAGTTCGAGGCCAGATTCACTTGTGCGACTCGCGCGCACAACACCGGTAGCAACATCGCGCCTGTGGAAATCCGCGCCCGCCAGCGCCCGAAACACACTTCGCGTATCGGGTTTCGCCGCAAGCAGATTTGCTGCAGCGGCCGTGCGCGCCGTGTCGGATTGCGCATGCCAAAAACTGTCGACAAGCGTGCGTGTCGCATCGTTAGCGGCGCTCGGCTGCGCGCTCACGTTTGTGGCAAACGCTGTCAGTGCGACTGAAAGCAAAAAGGCACCGAAGGGGTGCTTACTGGGAGCGGGCATGTTGTTCTCCTTGCTCCGTGCGATCGAATGGGGCAATAAATGGGCGATAAAATACGCAATAGACAGGAAGATAAATATCACCATAAATAGCACGATAGATGATCCGATAAGAAGTCGATAAACAATTGATAAACAATCCAATAAGAGTAGGCGCGCGCGGAGCGTAAGTCTAGCCACAGTGGTTGACGCGTGTTTTTTTTCCCAAGCACGTATACTCTTAGCCTGCTTACGCAAAGCCCATGTATTCTTAGCTCGAAAACTTGCAACAGACGCAGTGAACTCAGGGAAACTCAGTCGCAGTGCTCAGCATCGAAATCTCGCTAAATAGCCCACTCCAATCAGCCCACGGTGTTAGGCCTGCTGCCGGCTATTTTCTTGCCATGGCTTTAGCCTTTTGCCTGGCCTCCCTGCCCCTTTCTGTAGTGGCGCAAGACGACGATCAACTTACCGTTCTCGACCTTGATCAGCCCCTTCGACTCGATTTCGCCGGGTTCTGGGAGAAAGACTATCGCCGCAGCGACAATTGGCAAGACGAGCTCACGCGCAAAATGCGGCTACGCCAAGAATCAGCTGCGCGGCAGGGCGGCAACCCAGGTGCGGCAGCGAGAGTTAGCGTTCCGCCTATTTCTATAGGCAATATCAATCTCAATGGCAGCCGCGGGCGCGGCGCTAGCATCGTAGACCTTGCACGCCTCGCGGAATACATCAGCCGCCAAACCACACTGCGCATCGATCAAACCCGCGACGAGATCCGTATCGAGCGCCGCGGCGATTCGAGTCTCGTGTGTGGCACTGGTTGGCAAGTGGTGCAGACCTTTACCAGTAGCTATGGCGTCGAGGCCTGTGGCTGGGACGGACAGCAGCTAGTCTTTCAAACGATGCTTCCAGATGACCTGATTGTCGTTCATCGTTTTAGCGTGTCATCCGACGGTCTGCTGCTTAATCTAATCACGTCGGTCATTAGCAAAGGCAGCGAATCTTTCGATCTGCGACAAGCCTTTAATCGCTACGATGCCCCGCGCGCCGAATTTGACTGCGAACAAACCCTAAGCCGCGGCCGCGTCTGCAGCCAAGCAGGCTCGCCGCAATGAACTATGCATTCATCGTAGTTGCACTCGTGATCGCCTTGCTGACTGGCTGCGCCCAGCGTAGCACAATGCCCGAAGACACCAGCGCCGCGGATGCGCTTGCTGCGCGCCCGACGATTGAACCCGTCGGATCGGTCGGTCTGATCACCGCGCAAATGCGGGCAGCAAGTCACGCTAGCGACAAGCTTGGCACGCGCGTCGACATCGGCATAGTACCTTTTACTACGCGCGAAAATGCGGTCAATAAAGCAGCATTCGGCGATTGGATTTTCGACGAGATTAAACAGAAAGAGACACAGTTCTTGCCCCACCTTCTGAGCAAGGCGCTTATTGAGTCAGATTTATGGGGCGCAGTAAGAGTGTTGCCGGAAGCCGATCCCTCTCTGGTCTTAACTATTCGCGGCGAGATAATCAGCTCTACCGGCCTCGACCTCGCAGTGCATATTAATGCGACAGACAGCAGCGGCAGGGTCTGGTTAGCACGCGATTACGCCGACATCGCTCAGCTTTCCGACTACCCAGAATCGACGCGCTTTACCTACGGTAACCGCTTCGATGGCGCGAACTATGTCGATCCTTTTCACGACCTCTATAAGCAAGTAGCGAATGATCTGCTCGCTGCACGAGACGGATTAGACGACGGCCTCCTCGCCGAAGCCTTGCAGATCGCCGACCTCGTCTACGCTCGCGATCTGGCGCCCGAACGCTTTGCCAGTTCGCTCACCGAAGACGAAGAAGGACTTCTGCGACTCGTCACACTCCCCGCCGCCGACGATCCGATGCTCGCGCGCGTGAGCGACATGCGCTATCGACATCATTTATTCATCGACACAGTCGATGAGTACTACCAAACGCTTTACGAAGATATTCAGCCGGCTTACGTGCTCTGGCGGCGCTATTCGCTTGACCAAACCGAAGAAACGCTTAGCCGCGAGGCGACGCCGCCGTCGACAACCACCTACGGAGACTCGCGCAGTTTCTTGGCACTAAGCCAACGTTACGATCGGTTTAAGTGGAGCAAGATTTACGAACATGAGTTCACCGAACTCGCAGCAGGTTTCAATAAAGAGTTAGCGCCTGCAATGCTCGCGCTCAACGGACAGGTGCATGGATTGTCTGGCACGATGGACCAGCAATACAGAGAATGGCGCGGAATTCTCCGCGCCCTTTTCGAACTTGAGACTACGCCCTCAAGCGAGCGCGACCTCAAAGAGTGAAAGCAGGCGGCTCCATGCTCGCTCCGCCTGCGCTTCGTGATACACCTGCGAGTCTGGCGGACACCAGCCGTGCAGCGTATCGGAATACACCTCAATCTCAGCTGAAATGCCTGCGGCCGCATACGCGGTATTAAGCGTGTCTTTAGCCACAGGGTCGGCTGCGTCATCGTTAGCTGCCACACAGTGGAGCATCGCTGACTGAGTCTGTGGGATAAGCAGATGCGGGCTATTGTCCGCATCGGTCGCAAGGCCGCCACCATGGAATGTACCACCCGCGCCAAGGCGCTCGGGCACAGCTGCCACCGTACGCATGACCATTGGGCCGCCCATGCAATAACCTGTTGTGCCGATGCGCCGTGACGTATCTACCGACGGTTGGGCATCGAGAAACGCGACCATTGCGCGGGCATCCATAAAATGTGTGTCGGCATTGAGATTGCGCGCCATCGGTAAAACGATTTCTCGCGTCTCGGGTTGGCCGAAGCTCGCGCCTTCGCCCACGACAGGAGACCGCGCATCTCGGTAAAATGGATTCACGACCAAGACACTGTAGCCCGATTGCGCTAGGCGTCTACCCATAGCACGAAATGCGGGCCGGAGGCCTAGGATATCAGGCCACACGATAACAGCGGCATGGCTCCCTTGTGCAGGGTGTACAAAATAGCAATCGGCAACACCGTCCTCTGTTGCGATATCTACGTCACTCTCGACCACCGACTGCGCGTTGGCTACGGGCGGCAGCAACATCGCCGATCCAGCGACGGCAGTCATCAAGCCAAATTCGCGTCGCGAAAAAGCGGTGCCTGTTTTTAGCTTGCTCTCATTTCCTGCGAGAAACGCCTCGGCGTCTTGTTGGGTATCTAGATCACACATAGTAAGTCCTTAGAAACTCTTCTTGTTTAAGTGACACTGCGAATATAGCGGTTAGCAATCCGGTCTAAGCATAGGAGGAGGCGTTTAAAAACTCAAGCTAGCGAATCGGCCTCTCCCGCGAGTGATAAAAACCAAAGAAGGAAGCGCAGCTTGTTTTAAGTCAAAGCACGTAAGCTCCTGAGCGTTAAGCTCAGCTAAGAGTTCACTTGAAATCGGAGCCTTTATGAACAAAGAAGAATCTAGACAGGCAACGCGTACACAGCTTGATGCCATCGACAGCGAAATCAATATGCACGGGGCACAGCGTCAATTGGCTTTGCAGAATGCCGCGTTCAGGCGGCTAGTAGAAAACTATGTGGGTTTCGGTACTGCTCCACAAAACTCCGCCACAGAATTACCTCGCAGCAATGCGACGAAAGAATCTCTCGTGGAGGACGCAAGAGCTCTCGAAGCACTGTTTGCGATCGAACATCCCGTCGCAGAGAAAATACTACGAGAATTAATCAACTCATTAAGCCGCCTGGGCATTTAATTTCGCTACTGGCAGCCGCTCAGAGCGGCTGCAGCTCGAGCGGAATCGATCCTTCTCTGCTACCGATCATCGTGCCGATTAGCGTATCGCCCCAGGTGTATTTTTTCTGCATGAGTTCGTTAATGCGCGCTGATTTTTCGGGGCGCGCCTCGATGCGATACTGAGCGGTCACGCCCTCTCTCACCACAGTGACAGAGTCGTTTAATAGAATTCGATCATACCAGCCTGAGCCGTCAGCACCGACGCGCAAATAGGCCACACCTTCATCGTCGGCCACCCAGAGCCGGGTAATCTGCATGACGCCCGCCTCGTCGGCCGCAATAAGTTCGACCACTTCGATGCGCTCAGCCGCAAGCCTCTCAAGGCCCGCAAACGCTGCTCCGGCTAGCAAAAGCCCCAGAAAAATCCATTTCACTACTTTCATTAACTGTGACATAAGTTTATATCCGTCTCGGTTTTTATGATCTGGGTCGCTCGGTAACTACAGCCGAGGCAAGAGTCTAGGGTAGCGTACAAGCTAGAGTACAAGCTAGCAATCATCGAGCGACTTAGCTACTGTAGGCAATAACGAAAATTCATTCTGCTGAGTCTCTGATGGGACATCCGACGTAAGCCTTTTTAGAGAGCCTCTGATTCAAGAGATTTCTTGCAAAGACTTTCTTAGTTTAGGAGACCTTCACCATGCGCGCTTTCTTTCGCTTTATTGCTACTCTCTTTTTTATTCTGGTACTAGGCGTTGGCCTTTTTTCTATTGGCATGCGTTTTCGCGATGGCCCACTAGAAATAATCTCAGGCGGCCCATTTAAAAGCGGCGAGTTGAGCTCAACACCAATAAGCTGGAATTTTATTAAAGACCGGCAAGAAATCGAATTTCAAACTCTCGATCCGACCACCTCACGCACCGTGTGGCTCGGCGTCGTCGAGGGGCGTCTCTTTCTTGTGAGCGGATACATGAACACCGGCTACGGAGGTTTGTGGAAGCAGTGGCCTCACTATCTCAGCGAAGACGATCGCATCATTCTGAGAATCGATGGCAAGCTCTACGAACAGCGTCTCGAGCGCGTTATGGGCGGTGAGTTAGTTGCGCCAGTCCTCTCAGAGTTTGGTCGCAAATACGGATTCGGGGCGGTGAGCGACGATTCACCAGTGATAAGCGGCGATACATGGATGTTTGAGGTGCTGCCTCGTTAACTCATTGGTGCTCACTCTTCCTCGCGAGCCACGTGAGAAATGTCTATACTCGTCTGCTTTTAAACGACCGCAACTGCGCGCGTTATTTTAAGAGGTCATTCTATGCAGGCAATTAGATTACTTTGCGTCGGCGGGACTATCGATAAAGTCTATTTCGATGCATTAAGCGAATACGAAGTGGGCGTTCCTTACGCGCTCGAAATGCTCGAAGAACTCAATCTAAATCTCGACTGCCGAGTCACCTCACTAATGCGCAAAGACTCGCTAGAAATGGACGACGCTGATCGCGCACTCGTGCGCGACGCAGCAGCGAAAACCGAAGAGGCGCTTATTGTCATTACCCATGGCACCGATACCATGGTCGACACAGCAAATGCTTTGAGTTCACTTTACGACGAAGAAAGTTATACAAAGACTATTGTGCTGACGGGTGCGCTGACGCCAGCGATTTTCAAAAAATCAGACGCCATGTTTAATCTCGGTGCTGCGTTAACCGCCGTACAAACAATGAAACCTGGCATCTATATCGCCATGAGTGGCCAAGTTTTCTCATTCGACGCAGTGAAAAAAGACAGAGAAGGCCAACGCTTCGTCGCGCTCTAGATGAACGTTCATCTTCAATCGCTGCAAATACTACTCGTCGAACAGTGCTGCGTTCTGTTCGGCAATATTCATATAGTCGCGTTTAAACCCTGCAAGCAAATAGCCTTCGGCTATCAATTTGTCTGTCGCCTTCTCATACTGCATAAGGTAATCATCAAAGTCTCGATACAGCTCATCGAGCGAACGGCGCGCATCGCCCGACTGTTCCGCGACCACCGTATTCGCAGGCAAAGGAATATAGCCACCCGACAAACGCGCTAGCGAAAGCGGCGCGCCTGTCGCCACTGCTCTGAGGTTCCACGGGACGAAAGTCGCTAAGGGAACCTGGGTAAGCGGCGGCAACACCGTCGTTTCGGCCGAATCGTTATTGTCCCTATTAACAGCCGGTACCAGTGGATTGTAATAACCCCGCGCGGTTTGCGGTTGGGTATCGATTATTCGCTCGCTCTCCCAGCGCATACCGTAATCTGCGACACCCGGTTGGTATATCGCCCTTGGATGGTTAATCCCAGGTAGTGGATTCCACGCGTCATGGTTTATTTCTTGACCGTTATGCGAGGCGACCAAACTGCCATCGGCAATACGCGGGTAGCGAGACGGCGGCGGCTCTGCCCCCTCGGCAACCCATCTCACCATCGCCACCATCAAAGACTCCGACAGCTGCGCCCACCGATTAGGATTGGGGGGCAGTTGCCCAGACGATGCCGGGCGCGGCAGACCGCTGCCTGAGCCATGCTGCGAACCACCCAAGGTATAGAATCTTACGCCGTTCGGCAGCACAGCATCTTCAGTGCCTTCGGGGTTCGTATGCGGAAGCGAGCCACCGCGCACCCAATACTCATTTGAGGTTTGGATGTGCATGATTTTGGGTTCTGTGCCACTCGCGAATGATCGTTTTAATATACCGTCGCTGCGGCCGCTAAAAGGATCGACGCTTTCGCCATAGGTAAACGGAAAGTAGTCATTAGGGTAGAGATGGTTGGAGTGCTGGCCGTTGGTTCTCGTCGGCATCGCAAAACGAAGATTAAACATACCGTAGCCCGCGCCGGCGATAACGGGTATCACTCCATCGAAAACCCGCCTTCCCTCAAGATCGGCGTTAAAGCCTTCGTAAACAAATTGTCGCAAGAGTCGTCCGCTCTGAGAAATTCCCCACGCTGCAGTGTGTTTGATGCTAGGCAATGCAAGCTGCGCCAGCTGTGTATCGTTCTGGCCACCAAAACGAATCAACGAAACAAGGTCGCGAATCGCTGTCATTCCTGCGCCAGACAACACAGGGTCTTGCGCTTCATAGATAAGCTCATAAATGAAACCGGGCTCAAAACCTTCCTTAAGCATTAACTCTACAAGTGGCTGATTAGCATCTTTCCGCGGCGTTATCTGTAACTCAAACTCATCGCGCGAAATGAGTTCTCTCGCATCGCTCTGATAAAGTCGTTTGGACAGTCTTGCTCCAGCAAGCCCCTCGCGAGTAGGCGTATACGCCAAATGGTCGCTGCCCGCTATATTCTCGGTGAACGAGGGACTACCCACTATCACCTCATAGCGTACATCGCCGGTTATTGCCGAATTCACGTGCTTCACAATAGGGGTATGTAATCGGAGTCTTTCGGGGCCCGCACTTATTTCGTTTATCCAGCCAGTAACGAGATAGGTGTAGCCTAATTTTGACAACGGATGGCCGAGGCCTGCCTCTGGCGGAACTCGGCTCCCACCGCGATTATTTACATTGTAGTAAAGAACGTCGGATGCAATGTTGGAAGAGGGAACAAGGAGTTTAAAATCCGCCGAATACTCGACGAGCCCCTCGGCATTTTTTGGTGCTAGCGCCAAGTCGACAACAGCGGCGTTCGCTGCCTCGTTTGGGTCGAGGGTGAAGTGGACTACCCCGCGTATGGACTCATAGCTAAAGTCTGCATCGGCGGTAGTAAGGGTATCGCGCGAGGCGACGTCGATAGACACGACCTCGGCAATCGACGGTGCGGTAAAAAGGCTGCTGAGAGCGAGCCCGGCTAAGGCGAACCTTAGACAATACGGTGACTTATCGCGGCTATATCCCATCACTACTCTCCCTAGTAATTATGATCAGGGAGTTTTGTGTATTTAACGTAAGGAGTCAACGGCAGCGGCAGCGTCTATTCGGCGCTGTAATCTGCGTTGATAGAGCCAAGGAACAAGCGCGGTGAGAATCGAGCCAATTACCAATAGCACCGCGCCCGCAATGGAGAGCAGCCCGAGCCTGTCACTGAAGGCATAGTCGGGTAAGAAGAAAACCGTAATTTTTAGTGAACCTATGGTGAAGAGGGGCGCCAGCGCGAGCACAGCGCTCACTTTTGAGGCGTCCCAGCAGTTCATCGCCTCGGCGAAACACCCATAGGCTATCACCGTATTGATACAGCAAAATGCCAAAAGCGAAAACTGCACAGGCGTCAAGTCGAAAACCAATGAAGGAGATACCAACGGTAACAGCACAGCAATCGAGAAAGCGTAAATCACGCTCAATATCTGTATTGGCGTATAGCTTTTGAGAAGCTGCTTTTGCAGGAGCGCGTAGACTGTCCAAGTTATCGCTGCTGCTACCACAATCAGCACACCCAGAGTCTGGTCGTTCTCAAGACTGTTCAGCTCGAAAAGTCGTTCATTAAAAAACAGCAAAAGTCCGCCTACAATGAGCAGCGTGCCCAATTTTTGTACGGCTAGAAACGGTTCTCGGTAAATCACCACACCGCCGAGAATGAGGAACAGCGTACTCAACTGAATCACCGCCTCGCTCGTCTCGCCATTGACGAAATTAAGACTGAAGGAAAAGAAAAAATAGTTTGCGCAGAGGCTGGCCGAGGCGAGAAGCAAAAACCATTTTGTCACAGTTGGCGCAGACGTAAGCCGGGGAAGTTGTTTGGTTGCAGCCAGCCATACCCAAAGCACAACGCCCGCAATGAGAAAGCGATACCAAACGATTGTCGTCGCATCCATGCCCGAAAGCACTTCTTTGAGCGCAACAGGCAGCATGCCCCACATCACCGCGGCGGTAAGCGACAAGAGAAAGCCTTTAAGGTTGCTCTGGGGAGCTGCGTCGGTGGACGACATGCTAGAAACACTCGATCAAAAGGATCGGCATCCTAGCATGAAAGTGTCGCAGCGTAACCGGTACGGGAGCCATTGGCTGGTAAGCAGAAACCGGCGGAGTGTTAACTTAGATGCAGCGCGCTAGAGAAGCGCGAGCTGAGAAACTCCATTTGATCGGCGAGCACATTGTGGTTAGACAAATAGAGAAATTCGTATTGGTTGGGCACGAAAGGTACAGCCAGTAGCTCCATCCCTGCCTGCTCGGGAAGCCGATCGGCTTTACGATTGTTGCACCGCCTACAGGAGGTCACTACATTCGTCCAAATATCGAGGCCGCCTTTGGACAGCGGGTGCACATGATCGCGGGAAAGTTCCTGATAACCAAAAACCTTGCCACAATAGAGGCAGAGGTTGCAGTCACGTCGAAAGAGAAATTTGTTCTCGAGAGGAGGATCGGCGAACACGTCGTGAACTTTGCCGTCGCAGGCAACGATGCTTGGCAGCTTGAGCACCGACTGGATACCGCTGCGATTCAGCCCGCCGCGCATCTCGAAGACGGTGTCACCTAATGTCCAGATAACCTGCTCTTTAACCAGCAGCGTCGCGGTTTCTTCGCGCGTGAGCCAGCTCACCGGAATACCTGCTTTGTTCAATCTTAGAATCTTCGCATTCACACCGAATCACTCGCCTCCAAGGACATTGATCGATCACGCTCGTTTCTCTACTGACTGATGCTTTTTACTCTTTTTATTACAGGTCGAGTCTACACCTGAAGGGGCAATACTACACTCGGCTATTTAAGACTACCCTGTCTTCCGCTCTCTTTTCTTTTCCCTCTATCGATTATCGGCAGGAGGCGATTCTGCTCCAGCGCAGACAGGCTCACCTAGCCTCTTAGCGCGACGGCTTCTAGCTTGCGCTGGCGCCTGCGTTCGGGTCCGCCGCTAGTCAGCCAGTAGAGTCCGTGAATGCCAATTAGCATAAGGGCGAATAGCGGCAGCGTGCCATAGTCGGCGCCGCCAACCTGAAAATAGAACACCGCGTTATAGTCGCGATTCTCGGTTGGGTGGCGCGCGGTGACGACACCAATATAAGCGCCCTTCTCTTGGAATGTGTATTCGGTGCTGTAATAGCCGCCATCTTCGATCCGCGGCTCTTCATAGAATACCGTGAGCGCGTCGAGGTCTTCTATCGCTTCGATATCGGACCAAGCTGCGAACCGGCCGAGCTTATCAACGTCTTTAATGATACGCAGATCGATTAGCATGTCGGGCAGCAGCTCATGGAGGTATTCCATAACAAACACCGAACGTGCCACATCGGGAATGTCCTCGCAGTGCTCTTCGGCCTCGCTCTGTTCAGGCTGAAAAACAGTAAAGTGAGCTTGCAGAAAATTGATGCTAATAAGACAAACGTCGTCTTCGAACGCGACGCCACCATGACCAAACGCCGGTGCAGAGGTAAAGAGTAGCGCAGCGCTGAGGAATACTGGAAGGAGTCGGTTCATTCTCTGTCTCAATTTATTAGTGTGATGGTGCAGTGGGTCGGCCGGCTTACTGCCGGCCTCACCTACCAGGCGATGGTCGAGCCATCGTAGTTATAAAATTGGCCTGTGTTGGCAACGCTCAAGCCATCGATCACGTTCAACAACCCGCTGACACTCTCGGGCGCATCGATATTGCCATTAGGCCCGCCCATATCGGTGCGTACCCAGCCCGGATGCAGCGTCGTGATAGCTATGCCCTCGGGTGCAAGGTCTATTGAGAGGCTTTTTACAATCGAATTAAGCGCAGTCTTTGAACTGCGGTAGATGGTTGAGCCGCCGCGGCCATTGTCTTCGATCGAGCCCATTTTCGAGCTGATGTACACCAGCTTCTTGCCACTACCCTTACGCACGTTTGCGATAAGCAGTTGTGTTAGCAGCATCGGGGCAACAGCATTCGTGTAGAGAACCTCGGCCATCGCCGGTCCCTCAACGTGACCAAAACTAGCATCTCGTGGCCCGTAGACTCCCGCATTGTTAATAAACACGTCGATTGGCTCGTCGTTAAGCAGGTCGACAGCCTCGCGCATCGACGCCTCATCAGCAACATCCATTTCGATCAGAGAGAGCTGACCGCTATATTTGAGCGCGAGCGCAGTAAGATCCGTAGCGGTGGCGATATCGCGGCAGGTGGCGATCACGCGCTGACCGCGCACGAGCAGCTGCTGCACGAACTCGAGGCCTAAGCCTCGATTGCAGCCGGTGATAAAGTAGGTGGACTTTGACATAGCGAACTCCGAGCGAGTGAAGGACTAGGGGCAATCTCTGATCAGCATGACCGGTTCTCTCTATTATGAGTCGCAGCCCGAACTGTTATACTTTTGCGATTATACCTCAGGCGATTTTAAAACTGTGGCTGAAGTGGCTCGTGAGTCGTTAATCGCTTAACGCTTAACGCCGAGAATACGAATCAAAGAGTGACTGCGAGCATCATGAAGACACACAACCTCACGCTCCGCCTCATTACCGCCGCACTCGGCGCGCCCTTCTTGTTGGCGGGCAATGCCCATGGGCAAAATGTCGAAGAAATCGTCGTGATAGGCGTTGTGCCGGGTGGCGTGGGCATAGACCGAAATAAGATTCCCTATCCCGTTCAGACCGCAGATGCGGCAGCAATACAGCAGGCCGACAATGCCAGCCTTGCGGACTTTCTCCGCCGCGGTTTCGGCAGCGTTACGCTTAACGACGCGCAGAATAATCCGCTGCAGCCCGATCTGCAGTACCGCGGGTTCACCGCGTCACCCCTGCTCGGGCTCGCGCAGGGCCTGAGCGTCTATCAGAACGGCGCACGCATCAACGAGCCGCTCGGAGACTCGGTAAACTGGGATCTCCTGCCACAATCGGCTATCGCCGGAGTGACGCTGGCGGGCGGCACCAATCCCCTCTTCGGCCTCAACAGCCTCGGCGGCTCGCTAGGCATCCGCATGAAGAACGGTTTCGACTTCAGCGGTACTCAGCTCGGCCTGCGGACAGGCTCCTTCGGCCGCACGACCGCGTTCCTCGAGACCGGTAGCAGCAGAGAATTCAGCAGCGATGGCTTCGCTTACTACCTCAATGTGGAATCCTTCAAGGAGGACGGCTGGCGCGACCAGTCCGCCTCCGAGGCTCTCAACGCCTATGCGAGTGTCGGCTGGCGCGGTGAGCGCGGCGCAATCAATGCCGATCTGCAGCGCGGCGACTCTAATCTGCGCGGTAACGGCGCGGCGCCGGTTGAGTTACTCGCCCTCAATCGAGCCGCCGTGTTTACTGCGCCCGACATCACCGAAAACGACCTACTCATGGCCGCAGCGGATTTCCGCTTCGAGCTCTCGCCGACCCAGACGCTCAGCGGCAACTTGTTCAATCGCCGCAACACCACAGACGCCTTCAATGGCGACGGCAGCGAGTTTGGCGTGTGCAGCTTTGGCGGCGTCCCGACGCTGATCGAGGAGCTCGAAGACGACGACCTCGAGGAGATAGGGCTCGACGATGACGCCCTCTGCGACGACCAGTTCGCCAGCGCAGACGCGCTAGAGGACTACCTCAATAGCCTAGGCTCGGACGACGAGTTCAACCTCGAAGACTTCACCGACGACCTCTCCGGCACCGGCAGGCTCAGCGACGAGGCGATTAACAACCTCAGCACGCGCACCCAGCGCAGCCGAGGTATCGACCTACAGTGGAGCAATACAGCGCCGCTGGCAGGGTTAGAAAATCAGCTTATCGTGGGCGGCGCCTACTACCGCGGCCTCTCTAACTTCGACTCGGTGCTTGAGCTATCAGAGCTCGACCCGATCACACGTGTGACCACCGGACTCGGCACGGGCACTTTCGTCGACGCCGAGGCAACCTCGGTCGAAACCGCGACGCGCTCCACGAGCCTGTACTTTACAAACACGACCCAGCTCACCGACGCGCTCGCGCTTACGCTGTCCGCGCGCGCCAACGACACCGAGGTACGCCTGCAAGATCGCAGCGGCGTGCGGCCAGAACTCAATGGCGAGCATCGTTTCCTGCGCGTTAACCCAGCCGCGGGACTCACCTGGCAAGCAAATACAGACACCGTGTTCTACGCCTCTTACAGTGAATCCTCGCGCGCGCCGACACCCATCGAACTCGCCTGTAACGAGGGCGTGTTCGAGGTCGCCCAGCGCTTTGCGCTCGAGCGCGGCGACGACCCGGACGACATCGACTTCGAGTGCCGACTACCCAACGCCTTCCTCGCCGACCCGCCGCTAGAACAAGTCGTCGCCAAGAACATCGAGCTCGGCGCGCGCGGAACATTCGCGCTGCCTATGAACACGCTCGCTGACATGCAATACGAAGTAGGTCTGTTCAGCACCACTAACCGCGACGACATCCTCTTCCAGACCACAGGACGCTCCACCGGTCTCTTCGCCAACGTCGACAAGACGCGGCGCCGCGGTTTCGAAGGCAAGCTGATTGGCAGCGCGGGTGCGCTCGATTGGATGATCGCCTACAGCCACCTCGAGGCAACGTTCGAAGCAGACTTTAACGCCCTGAGCCCGAATCATGACTTCGCCGACGACGAGGGAGAGATTGTGGTCAGTAAAGGCAACGCCATACCTGGCATTCCAGAACAGCAGCTCAAGCTTATCGCGGACTACGCGCTCACCCCTCGCTGGCAGCTCGGAGTGGACGTTCTCGTCAACAGTGGCCAGACGCTGCGCGGCGACGAATCGAATCAGCTGGCACCTACCGCGGGCTACGCGGTTTTCAACCTGCGCGCCCGCTACGCCCTAAGCGAAGACTTTGAGCTCTACGCACGAGTGGATAACCTATTAGACCGAGACTACGAAACCTTCGGCCTGCTAGGAGAAGAACCCGGCGAGGTGGCCGTACCGCTGATTTCGGGTATGACGATCCCGCGCTTCCTGGGCGCGGGCCAGCCACGGGCGGCGTTTGTGGGGGTTAGGGTTAGGTTCTAGCTAGCTCCGCAGCGCTCCGGCTAGCGCAACTTCTGCGCTTCCAACGTGATCCATACTTCACCACGCTGCTGCTCAATTTCTATCGTCCCATTATCAAGCCTGTAAGTAAGCTGGCACACTAACTTGGGGGATGAGAGCACGGAAGGATTAAAGATTGCCACATTCTCTCCTCCGGGTCGGCGAACCGAGAGTGTTATAAGCCCTGGATGACCTTCTCTATTAATCCTGTTGCCAAGCGCTTGGCAGAACGTGTAATCGGAGGCGTGGAGAAGATCAGGATAAGCATCGACTACCCTGCGCAGCTCTAGCAGAGCCGCGCTGCAAGCGACCGAGTAGACGCTTCGCTCTGCGATGACAGAGTGATTCTCAAATCCTGCGTCGCAGAGCAGTCTCTTATACCAATTGTATGCCGATTCGAACGCCGAGGTTTCAATGCAATCGGACCCATACCAAACTCCGTGGCGCCCTTTTGAGAAGCGACTAGATTGCCAATTCTGGAAGGGCCATTCAATGGCATTAAACCACGCTGAATCCTCGAACGGTCTGTCGATAATGGGCTGATCGGACCTAAAGAATGGTGGCTTTGTTTCTACTTCGACGCGCTGCGCTAATAGCATATCGCTCGGCGATTTCGACAAATCGTCGAAGAGACCCTGAGGTTCACGCGGTGAAACAATGTTACGAGAAAAGTCCTGCTGGATATCGACTAGGGAAACTTTTGAGAATAAGGATTCCATTTCAGCCGCGGGCGTGATCAAGGTAACCGCGCACCATCAAGAGCCCGGCGAAGCCCCACTCCTTGATTACTTCGACAGGCGTCAGATTATCGAATGCCTTGTTACGCGCAGTCATCCAGCGATAAGCGAGGTCGCGATTCTGGGGGAAAAGTAGCCTTAGATTCCTATGGATTCCCAAAAGGTGCCCTACGCGTTCGTATTGGTCGCGACTAGTCCCTATCGGTTTGCCACTGCGATAGTTCGACAGCGCCGACCGGTTAGTAGTGGCGATACCCAATAAAGAGGCTTGGTCTTCCGTGCTTAGCTGCCAATGGTCCAGCAGCGTCATGACCATCTTGGCCAACGCGCCTCGGTCCTGCGAGGGAATCTCTGATCGCTGAACTGCAACGCCCATCGGGTTCTCCTGCTCTAGGGATTGCAATCGAATGCTGTGATCTGTTGATGACAAAGAGGTTGTGATTATAGTAACAAAAAACGCGTTTATGCAAACATCGCCTGAATCACAACATTCGAGCTAAATACAGTTAGAGCTGGTTTGGAAAGACCTTGCCTCAACTCGCTGCGTGTTCCCGTCTCCTGATACTCGAGACGAAAGCCGCGCGTGTCGCTTCTGAGCGAACTCTAATTCTTAGCATAGTCGAGGATGGGGGGTCTTAGCGCTTTTTGAGCTACTCACACCTAACGCCCGTGCAGAAAATCAACCGCGCGGTCGGGAAAGTCGGTGAATACGCCGTCGATATTCGCCTCGAAGAGAAAGGCCTCGAGCATGGCCTCGAAGCTGTCTGCCCAGTCAGGCAATTGGCCTTCATCGGCGCGGAAGGTGTAGGGATGAACCTGCATGCCGTTTGTATGGGCGAGTTCGACGAGCTCGCTTAGCTCGAGCGCACCAGGCTTGGATTCGGGGTCTATAATCAGCCCCTTTTCGGGACCGAAGCCATCGGCGTAGCGCGCCACTTCAGCCATGCCTTCGGCGTTAAACATCCACTGATATTCCTCATCGTCGCCCACTAGCATGACGAGCTTTAGATCGATTCCCGCCTCAGGCAGGAGCTCGTCGCGTAGGCGCTTTACCTCGTCCCAGCCGAAGGTCTGCAGAAACACTTTATCCTGCTTGCTCGTGTAGCCATAGGCCTTGAGGGTCGCCACCACGGCGCGACCAAGGTCCTTGCCCTCGGCTAGATGGAACTCAGGGGACTTGATCTCGGGGTAGATACCGATGTCTTTTCCCGTCGAGGTGTTTAGCCCTTGAATGAGCTCAAGCTCCTCGGCAAGCGTCGCGATGCGAAAGTTCGACTTGCCCATGGGAAAGCGAGACTTGTAGCCCTGCTGACGCTCGCCGTCTACCTCGTAAGCGCCTTCACTCAGCGCGAGCGTCCGAATCTCGGCGAGGGTGAAGTCGATCGCGTAGTGGCGTCCGTCTGTGCGGGCACGGCCCGGAAACATCTCAGCAACGTTAGTTGTGCGATCGAGCGTGATGTCATGGATCACGATGAGCTCGTCGTCCTTGGTCATCACCACATCCTGCTCGATGTAGTCGGCGCCCATGGCGTAGGCCATCGCTTTGGCTTCGAGGGTATGTTCGGGAAGATAGCCACTCGCACCGCGGTGGGCGACGACAACCTTTTGCGCAAAGGCCTGAGAGGAAAGTAAAGACGCCATGAGTAGGCCTCCGATGAGTGGGAGTGAAAGGCGAAGACTGTTTAGCTTGGGCATTCCGGAGATCCTCTGTTTTTCTTGCGCACTATACAGTGTGACTGTTTCGCTGTGCGACTAGTGCCAGCACTTTCATTTTAGTGCATTCTCGAACCGCTCTCACGCGGCGGTCATTCGTCAACTCTCAAACTTCGAGCGATCTGAAGTGCTCACGTGGAGAGACTATAGCTGACTGAAAGCTAACACGGCTAGATGACTTTTAGGTTACGAGCCGAAGCGATAGCGTAGCTTAATGGCGAGCGTATCGACGATCTTATCCGTCCACGACCGCTCCAACAGGTCTTGGAAAGTCTCAAAGCTATTACTAGGGAGGTTACTACCACGCGTGTAAACGATAAACAGATCGGAAAGCGGCGCGATTTCCCATCGATAGCGCGCCTGAAAAGTGAGGCGGCTGATGACGAAGTCGTCGGACTCGTCGCCAGGCTTTGCGACGGGTTCGAGGAACTCGGTGCTAGATTTATTCACCTGCCAGAAGCGATCCTCGAATGCCTTCAACGCGGTCCACTGCAGAGTGAAGCGCAGCTGCTGCCAGGCCGAGATGAAGTAGTTCATCTCAAACTGCGGAGCCCACTGATGCGACTCGAAGCTCGTGTACGCACCATCGCCCTTATGCACTAGCAGCGCCTCTCGGTCCGTGTAGTTGAGCCGGAGATCGGTCGAGAAACGATCGTTTGGTCGCCAGGTGATGCCGGCGCCCATCTGCGTGTTGGCTGGACCAAGCTCATCCTGGCCAAGGTTTAGGTCGACGCGCAGCGACAGCGGCTCGGCAGGGTTCGTCGAATAGCCAAGGTTGAGCCCGAAGCGCCCGTCGACCTTGAAATCACCAGTGCCGCGCCCGAGACGATCGTCTATGCGCCGCGGGAAGTAGCGAAAGCTGATGTCGTAAGTGTTGTTGTTCAGCGTGTTGTAGGCGCGATTGAGGAAGCCGCCGAGACGCACCGGTTCGCCGTCGGTGTTCCACTGGTTCGTGATGAACATGCTCGTGGTTCGCTGCCGCAGACCGGGCACATCGGACTCGATCTGGAACACGTTGTAATCGAGGTTCATCTGATCATTGCGTGTTAAGAATCCGAGCTCGTTGATATCGAGCTTATCGTCGATGTAGGTGCCACGCACGGTGTGCTGAAGTCCGCGGCGCGGCCGAAACTGGACGTCTGCCAGAAACCCATTGCCCGTGACGCCGTCGACATCGCTGTGCATGATCTGTGTGTCGACAATGAAACGGTTATCGGCTGAAAAATAGTGCATGTCGACCGCGTGCACCGTCGCGTCTATCGTCGGATGCGAGAGATTCGTGCCCATCCAACCGATCGCGCGGCGTCCGCCGCTGGTCGTGTCCTCGTAGAGCAGACGGGCGATAGAGAAATCCCGACCCTCCGCGCTAATCGTCACCGGCGTTCCATCCTCGCGCGTTCCCCGTATCTCCGAGTCATCCTCTGACGCGAGCAGCGTGCCATAGCGCCAGTTACCACTCTGACCGGTAAGCTTCACCGCCCCGTGCAGTTGGGTCGGCTGGCTGCGATCAGTCGCTACGACGTCCACGTCGCTCGGAATATCGAAGATGGGTGCGCCACCGATGCGGCGAGTATTCAATAGCGAGATCGGACCGCCTGGCCCACCGCGGCCCGAGGTGCGCGGCGAGGTGTTGAACACATCTTGTCCCTCGAGGAAGAACACACGACGTTCGGGAAAGAAGACCTCGAACGCGGTGAGATTCACCACCACGTCATCGGACTCCACGTTGCCGAAATCGGGGATGAGACTCGCCGACAGTAAGGAGTTACTCGTAGGGCGCCAGAAGAGCTCAGTGCCTACGGCGTATTCAGTTTCTCCTTTCACTCCATCGTGAAAACCCGAGATGAACGGATAGTAGGTTAACTGTCGACGCGGCTGGATGTCGGTTAGCTCATATTTCTCGTAGGCCGAGAGATATTCGTTCACCGTGCCCGGCAGAGGCGGATTCGACCACGCCTCACCCTGTAAGTGGCCAACCTGCCGCTCGAAATAGAGGCCGATCTTACGTACGCCGTCGACCTGAGGCAGCGGCATCATCGACCACGGCACGAAATACTCGACACTCCAGCCATTCTCGAGGGGTTGGGTGCGCGCGAGCCAGGGACCATCCCACTGAAAGTTTAACGTACGTTCTGGCAGTATCGTCGCGTCGGTAACCGAGTTGCCGAGGTTCGTTCGCAGGAAAAAGCCGAACAGGCCCTCGCCGGAGGCGTCGATGCCGACGACGAAGCCGTCGCGCTCTAGACGCACATCGCGCGAGGTCATCCTCGCCATCAACGACTCCTCGGGCTGAAAGTTCATCGCGCTAAAATACAGTCCGCGCTCTGTGTAGAAAAAGCGGACATGGGTCTCGTAGGGAGTGTCGGCGAGGGTATCGGGGTCGATGACCTTCATACCGTCGATGACCGGAAGGTCCTGCCAAACGGCCTCGTCGATGAAACCATCTATCGTGATATCGAGCTCAGCCTGGTCGACACGCGTGAGCTGCGGCAGCGTGAGCTCGATACTCTGCGCGAAGGCCGCGAAGGGGAACACAGCGCAAATTACGAAAAACACCAGTGCGCCGAACAACCTTGCATAGCGCACAATGGCTCGGCTCAGAAATCGGAAATCAGCAGAGTCAATGGCTGAAGAGAATGTGCGCATTACTGTTCTCGCGGAGTACGTCGCTCAGAGTCCGCGACTAAGGCTCAACAACTGTTATTTAGGGCGCCCATTAAACTATAGACCTAGCCTTAAGTAGGCAGTTTACAGTAAAAGTGGCCTCCAAGAGTCCAGCGCAACAATTAGTTGCATTACTCGCGCGCGGTAAGAGTCACGTCGAGGCTGAGTGTCTCGTCGCCGCGCAGCAACTCGATTGTGACAGCGTCACCGATTGCGCTCGCTCGCAAGAGGTTGGAATAAATTTGCAAGTCGTTCACCACAGACCCTGCAAAAGACAGCAGAATATCACCTTCCCGCAGCCCAGCCGCGGCAGCCGCACTATTCGGCGTGACCCCGCTTATGCGTACACCTCTCCCCGTGTAGGAAAAATCCGGCAAGGTGCCGAGACTCGCGCGACGCGCGCCCGAACCTTCAGGTGCAACGGTAAGTGACGCATTCGCGAGTGTGACCCTAAGTGGGCCGCGCAGGTCAGACAAGTAGACGAGAGCTTCTTCGGTCCAGCTCGCGACGCGGGAGAGCCCATCGTAGTCGAGCTTATCCGCCGTATCGCCTACCCGGTGGTAGTCAGTGTGCAGTCCTGAGAACAGATGCAGTGCAGGAATCCCCGCATTGAGAAAGCTAACATGGTCACTGCTCGCGATCGCCTGCGCGGGCAGCTCGGAGTCTAAGCCGATCGTAAAGCCGATGCCCTGAGCTATGAATGGCCATTCGTACGCGCTCTCGCTGCCGAATACCTTTAGCGATCGTCCTTCTAACCTTCCTACCGCGTCGAGATTAATCATCGCTAAAGGGTATAGCTGGCCAACGCCGCTAAGCGGCGAACTAACGAAATGTTCCGACCCGAGCAGTCCCTTTTCTTCACCCGTAAATGCAACCACGAGTATCGGCCGCGCGAATGTAAAACCGCGTCTGAGCTTCGCTGCAACCTCGATAAGTGTCGCGATGCCCGAGGCATTATCATCGGCGCCTAAATAGACGCCTCCACCGGCCGTAACGCCGAGGTGATCATAGTGCGCACCGAGTATCACTGGCTCTTCGGCAAATGCGGGGTCGCTGCCGGGGATCAGCCCGATGACATTGGTCATGCGCTGCACCGAGCCCTCCTTAAGCGTCTCTGTCCAACTCTGCCTATAGCTGCCGCCCACTGCAATCAGGCCAATGCGACGAAACTCGGATTCAATATAGTCGGCCGCAAGGTCGATGCCTGCTACCGATTCCGAGGGCATGCGGACACTTGCCCTGCCCTTCATCTCCGCTTGAGTGAGTGCTCGAACATGCCGCTGCAAATTCGCCTCGAGGTATTTAGGTGGCAGCTCCGCCAAGGCAGGCAGCGCGATGAGGGGCTCGGTGGCCGATACGTTGGCGAGCGAGGTGACATATGGCAGCTCAGGATTGGTCCAGATCAGCGGCGACCCACTGCCCTCCCACACGCCTTTTACGTCGTTCGTCGGCTCTTCACCTTCGAAACTTAAGTAGGAATACTTCCCATAATGAGGCAACTTTTCGATCATACCGCTCACCGCGATGGGCTGATCGATGTCGAGAAATCCGATCGCGAGATCTGCCGCGGTAGGATGCCGCGCGACGAAAACCGAACTGCGGTCCGCAAGGCTTACCGCCGAGCCTGCTAGAACATAGCCTTGTCCTTCGGTGCCAAGGGCCACGTTCGCACCTGCTGCTGTAAGCGCTGTCTCTGCAAAACGATTGCTGCGGCCTAAAATCCAAACACTCTGAGTCGCTGGCAGTACATCGATATCGCTATCGAGCACTACCTTCGTGTCGATACCTTGCCCAAATGCATCAGCAATCGACCGCCACTCAATTTTGTTTAGAGTCGCGCCGCTCGAAGGCAAAACGAAAGTGAGAGCCTCTGCCCCGAACAACTCGCCAATAGTCGGTGGTATCTCGGTGCGATCGAGCGTGCGAAACGCGTCGAAGAACGGATCAACGGCTACCGCCTCAAGTCGAGAATAATCATCGGCTAAGAACCCTTGGGAGCGCTGACTGAGTTCGAGTTCAACAAGCTGAGGCGCCTCTTGGTCTGCGTAGTAAAGCGCTACTGGTACCTTAATAACAAAAGGCGCGGACTCTTGAATCTGCGCAAAATTGAGACGCGCCTTGTCACCGTTCTCTTCACCCACCGACAGCGCTAGTTCCGGTGCACCTCGGCGCGTTACCCACTGCTCGAAGAAAGGTTCGAGATCACGCTGTGCGATGCGCGAAAAATGCGCGGCTATGTCATTAAATGAGGCGCGCGAAAATTTATAGTCATCAAAAAACTCTCGCAGCCCCGACAGAAATAATTCGTCACCCAGTTCAACGCGCAGCATGTGCCATAGCATTAATGTCTTGCCATAGCCTACCGCTTGGCTCGCCGCAGAGTTACGTGACGTGAATTCCGACAGCGGGAAATCGGTTCCGTCGCTGACGTAGTTTTTGTAGCGGGCGAGCATTTCCTTGCGATACTCCGCGCCGCGGCCATCGATCTCCTGAAATAGGTGGTCGGCGAGATAGGCAGTCAGACCTTCGCTCCAGTTGCCTGATTGATAGTCGGGATAGACGCCATTTCCCCACCAGTTATGCAAAATTTCGTGCGGGTAAGAGGAGTTAATGATGAAAGGAAAACGAATGATCTGCTCGCCGAGCAACGTAAACGATGGCATGCCGTAGCCGGTTTCCCAAAAGTTCTCTACGAGCGCAAACTTACTAAAAGGATAGGCGCCGAGCAGCGGTTCATAAAGTGCGAGATAGCGCTCGGTCGCATCGAGGTATTTCGCGGCGAGGTTTGCGTCGGGCGTGCGCAACAACGCCAACACATCGATTTCGGCGTGGGCGCGTTCGCCCACTGGAAGCACTGAGGTGTAGCTCGACTGGTATTCGGTAAACGCGGCAGCGATAAGGTAAACCTCTTCCATCGGTGCTTCGCTGCGCCATTGGTTCGACGCCAACCGATCACCTTGGCTAATACTCTGCCAATGGCGCGCAGATTCGACAAATTCGACTCGCAGATCAAATGTAACCAACTCGTCGCCGAATTCCGGAATCCAAACACTCCCCTTATTTAAATACACGCCACGCGAATCGATAATGCCGGACGTCTCGGAAAAACTTTGTGAGTACTGCGCACCAGTTTGTTTGGTTGCATCAAACAATGTCCCTGAGTACGCCAGTTCAAGCGGCTGACTTCGACGCCTTGGCAGGTCGATCGAGTAGCGAGCTGTGGTTGCAGTAAGACCGCCCGTTTCGTTAATCCCTTGTGCCAATTCCGCCTCTGTAAACCCAAGCTGACGCAGTCCGCGAGGGCGGTTGGTTATTTTTAAATTCGCATTAAGCGCAAAGGAAATGTCGCTACGCCCAAAACTTTCGGGCAAGTCGATCTGATCGAGCACCTCAAGCAGATTGTTTTTCGGATCTAGTTTTACAATGAGCGTGTGGTGTATTGGCGCTACTGCGCCCGGCAGAAGCGCCGCATCAATGTCTGCCGTCTGCGCGAAGGCAAGGTTTGCTAGACCAACGAAACCAACATACAGAGAGCTAAGCCGCCAGAAATTTCGTCGTAGAAAAAATCCAGTCCAAGTCGATTCGACAAAGCGAGGCTTCAAGCTCCTCACAACAAAATTTTCTACTTGCCGCATTTAGTTAGCGCTCGAGTTAGCCAGAAGTTCGAGTGCGCGGGCATGATTCCAATCGGCTATATGCAATTGCGACGTGCCGTCTGGCGTTCGCGTCGTGCTCCATGCAAGCTGATCACCGCTAGGCGAGAATACTGGCAGAATGTCTGTCCCGTCTGTGTTGGTCACTCTAACCGGTGCATGCGCGCCTTCGGTATCAATCAAGAAAAGTTCGAAATTAGCGTGACCCAGCTGATTGCTAGAGTAAATAAGGTATTCGCCACTCGGATGATAATAAGGCGCCCATGCAACCATAGCATCGGCGGTGAGCTGGCGCTGATTGCTGCCATCGGCATCCATCGTCCAGATCTCCGCGCTGTTGCCATCGGGATTAAAGCGCCGCCAGGTAATTTTACTACCGTCTGGGCTGAAGAATGGGCCGCCATCGTAGCCCGGTGAGCGGGTGAGCTGCCGCACGTTTGTGCCGTCAGCATCCATGGCATATAAGTCCATAAAGTAGGAACTGTCGTCTTCGAAAAGCGCCTGTTCGGCAAGGCTCAATGTGCGCGAATAGGCTTCACGATTCGACGCGAATAAAATCTGAGAGCCGTCGGCAGAGTATGAACCTTCGGCATCGTATCCCTCGGCGTTAGAGATATTACGTGCGCCGCTGCCGTCGCTGTTGGCAATATAAATATCGTAATGGCGATCGTAGTCCCAGCCATACGCTCGTTCGATACCGCTTTCGCGAATAGCGATTTCCTCAGCCTGCTTCGCTCGCGCATTGGGGTCCTCATGCGTTGACGAATACATGACGAGATCTTGCGTCGGGTGTATCCACGCGCAGGTGGTTAAACCGACGCCGGGGGATACTAGCCTGCTTACGCCGCTCGCAAGATCTAGCACAAAAATTTGGTAGAACGGGTTATCGCCAGCTTGTTCGCTCTGATAGATCAGCTCGCGTCCGTCGGCACTGAAATAACCTTCGCCCGAACGTAGGCTGTCAGCAACCAACTGGCGGGTGTTGCTGAGCAGGGCACTTTCGTTTTCGACGTCGGCGTAAATACTTGGCGTAGGCTCAGCCCAACTCGTTGCTGCTGCCATGCCGTCGCTGCCGTAACCAGACGAGTCATCTGCATCATAACCAAACTCTTCGCCTGCAGGGCCGCACGCTGTTAAGGCAATGAGAACTGCCGCAGCAATCGAACCCTTTTTCAAATAGGGTAAAAGAGGCGTAGATAAATTACGTGGCATTGCTCGTGCTCCTGTCTTTAAAACCGATCTACGTGATGACCAATTTACTTTATGGCCATTCTAGTCGGCAGCGAAAGTAAAATTCTCTTGTTGCGGGAATACGCCGAAAAGCCCACCGGTATGAATAAATACAATGTCTTTGGCGCCCGCGAAACAGCCTTGATCACCTTTCGAAATTTCATTCACCATGCCGTAGAACGCCTTGCCTGTGTAGACGGGATCTAAGAACAGCCCCTCACTCGAGGCGAGCGCCTTGATGGTATCGAAAACCTCGGGGTACCCGATGCCGTATCCGGGGCCCAGATAACCTTCCTGAGTGAGTACGCGCAGAGTTGCAGTATCGATCTCGGCGCCGGGAGTGCCTTTGAGCAAATCGGCGTAGCGCGTTTGCCAGTGCGAAATATCCTCGCGCGCGCGCTCGGCGAAATAGGCAGCGCTGTCAGAAACATTGAAGGCAACAATCTTCTCAGCAAGGCCAAATATTTCGTTGCCGGCAATAAGCCCGGCTTGAGTCCCACCCGATCCCGTCGCGGTCACTATCGCGCTCGGCTTAAGGTTTAACCTTTTGAAATCGGCAGCAAGTTCTTCGCTCGCAGCGATGTAGCCCCAGAGTCCGACTTCATCACTTGCGCCAGTCGGGATGAAATACGCTTTGTGACCCGCTATCTCAGCTTCGGCTTGGAGTTGCTTCGCGTACTGCGGATGCGCGGCCGCCCAGCCCTCTGCAGGCAGGTAACTGATCTCAGCCCCTGCTAATAAATCCATAAAAAGGTTGCCGCTAGGAGTCTGCGGCTCCTCTCCACGCAGAATCAGCTGAACTTTCAACCCAAGCCGTGCGCCCATAATGGCAGTAGCCCGACAATGGTTTGACTGAATTCCGCCACAGGTAATGAGCGTGTCGCAGCCTTGGCGCTGTGCTTCGGCAATGCAAAATTCGAGCTTACGGATTTTATTGCCAGACACTTCGACGCCAGTCATTTCATCGCGTTTCATCCACACGTTGACGCCGCCAAGGCGCTCAGAAAAACGGGAAAGTTTAACGAGCGGGGTCGGCAGTGTGGCAAGATTCAGTCGCGGTGGATAAATCATTCGTAATAACTCTCTTCAAGCGCCGCTAGTTAGCAGCGTCGTAGGTCTGAACCGCGCTTGGCGTCGCAAGGTCTTCGGCGGTACTTGGCTTAAGCACTTCGCTGTAAAGAAACAGGTCTGTTAGCACCGCGCGCAGGTGAATCGACGCATTCAAATTATCTACCATCTCAGACCCGATTTTATTCTGCTTCAGAATAAAGTTAAGCGCCGCGCTCGCCTTCGCGCAGTCCTCAGCAATGACTTTCTCAAACGCATCGCTACTAGACTCGAACGCAGTAATAAGCACTTGCATGGCCGTAGCCATACCATGAATTGTCGGCTGAGCATGAGGGCCAGGGCCCGATTCAACACCGGCAGGTCGTCCTTGTGCCGCATAAGCGAGTAAAAATTCGTAGCCTGCTTCGATCGTCTCGATCGCACTCTCTAATGTGTTTTTGTCGATCACTTTATGCCCCTCAACTACTTTCTGTGGTGTCATTATTAAATGGGGCCAGACCCTCGTTGCTTGCGCAGGAAGAGCTGACCCCGTTTTGTCTCACTAACTTGCGCGAAGTCGATAGACTCGCGCGAGTCGTTTAATCTGCTTGCTTAGGCGACCATAGGTTTGGATCGTGGTTCGCCTTCATCTCATCTTCTGAAATCCAGCCCTTAAACATCGAACGCGTATAGAAGAGTTTTTCGGGACGAATGGCGAAGTAGATATGCGTTGCCGCAAGGGCAACAAGCGCGAGCGTAGAAAGCCCATGCAACAAAAACACCAGGCCAAGTTGGCTTTCGGGCATGCTGTTAGTGCGCTCCCAAAACGGCGAGTCGATTTGCAGAAACATCAGCAAACCTGTAGCGATAACTGTCATCACAACGACAGTGACAGCCCAGTGCATGCCTTTCTGCTCGAAAGAATATTTGCCCGGAAGACGTGTGGAGTCGAAAGGCTCTGCAAAATCACGTGGACCCAGTATCATCGACTTAAAGTCTTGCCAAAATAATGAGCGAACAATATGCACGACGGTGATAAAGCTCAACAGTAAGCCCGCCATCCAGTGCCAGTTTAGCCAAGCGAATCGCAGTCCAACAATTGGCGCAATACCTGTGAGGATCAAGGCGAAAATTGACAGCGCCATAACCCAGTGAAACCAACGATCGATAGACTCGTGGCGCACAACGCGTTTGCCCTCGCCCGAAGGCATGTCCATCTTTTTATTGGCCAACATTGCCATCACGATTGCATGCGCGGCTAAAAGCACGAGCACCGCAACAGCCACAACCCAGAGTAGATCCCATGAAACGCCGAGTATGACTTCCTCACCCCAAACGTCGCGTTTATAGCGGACTATTTCTCCCACCTTGCACCTCTCAAAGTTTATTCTTTTTAGTTAGCTTCACGACCGGGTCTCCTGATAATTAAAAGGAGCTCACCTATTCGTCAAGCCGCGCTGTTCTCGATCGAGGAGCGTCGCTCTTGTTTTGGGCTGTAACAGCGGCAAACCAAAAGTCGCACTCCTTCTATAATCCCTAGATTTTACTGTTCTACTCTGCAAATCGACTTTTGCGTTTAAGCCCTGTTCGGCGGTAATACCCGCACAGGGCTTAAACTGCACAAGACGACTAGCCGCGCACTGCGCGCTTAACCAAATTCTCGATCAATGGAATCTTGAAATGGTTGTAGTTAAGTGGTTCTGCGCCTTCGGATGCAATAGCAGCAACTTGTTCGGCTAACTGCTCCGAGCGCTGCTGGCCGCGTAACGCATTCTCAACATCGTTGAGTCGACGTGGCACACATTCGACGGCACCGCAGGCAATGCGTGAATCTTCGATTACGCCGTTCGACACTTTCATCGCTGCCGAGATGCTGACGAGCGCAAAGTCCCACACGTTGCGATCTGCGACTTTCTCGAAATAGTACTCGGCGTTCGCCCACTCGTTAGGGAGACGCACGGCGGTGAGGATCTCACCCTCTTCGAGGGAGGTCATGCTCGTGATATTAACGTCGGGGCCAACAAAGAAGTCTTGCGCTGATACAAGCCTCTGTCCTTTTGCGCTCGTGACAACCATTGTAGCGTCGAGTGCAACCAAGGCAGGCGCAGTATCCGAGGGGCTTACCGCTACGCAGCGGCTCGCACCAAAGATGGCGTGTTCACGATTAAGGCCTTCGGGCGAATCCGCGTAGCAGATGTTGCCGCCGGCACGGTAGCAGTCGAGACCACGGCGGTAATACCAGCAGCGCGCATCCTGAGCTAGGTTACCTGCGAGGGTTCCCACATTGCGGATTTGCGGGCTAGCAACAACACCAGCGGCTTTCGCTAGTAAGGCGAATTTTTCTTTAACCAATGGGTTCTTCGAAATTTCAGTCAGCGTAGTTACAGCGCCGATTTCGATGCCATCGCTGGTTTCTTTGATGCCCTTCCAGGCGTCGACCTGAGTCAACTCGATCATGGCACTCGCGGTTTTGTTTCGGTCTTTTAACCAACCGTAAGTGTCCTGACCACCGCCGAGCAACCACCCGTCTTTGCCTAGGCTTGCAGCCAGGGCGAGCGCGTTAGCTTCGTCGGTAGGCTGATAGAGCTCAATGTCGAGCATTACGTCATGTGATGTGGCTACCATATCAACCTCGGAAGTTGTTTTGAGCCAGAGGAACGGCTTCAGACGTTACCCCTGCTACGTGGTTAATGATCATGTCTGCTGTAACTGGCGCAGCGCTAAACAAGTGGCCATCGAGCGAGTCGCTAATTGCAGAGGCAAGTGCCGCTGCCACTGCGCCCATCGCAGGCTCACCGATACCGCGCGCACCGACAGGGTTTTCAGGATCCGGAAGATCAACCCAGCCGGTTTTAATCTTAGCCGGTGTGTCCATCATTGTTGGGATCTTGCTCTGCCAGTAACCCGTGCTTGCTGGGAGTCCGTTTTGCGGGTCATAAAGATGACGTTCATAGCCTGCAAGACCGATGCCCCAAACTGCGCCACCGACCAACTGGTTTTTCAAGCCCTGTGGGTGAACGACCGTTCCGCAATCGCCTATCGTTACCATTTCAACGATATCGTATTTGCCCGTTTCAATGTCCATCTCGATCTCTGTGAAAGTCACAGTGAATCCAGGGGGATTATTGTTGTGAGGCGTATCGTGATAGATACCCATGAGCGATTCGCCAGCGAGGCGATTCACTGAGATCTTAGTGAAATCGTTAAGCTCTTCGGGGAGATCTGAGGCACCGGTGAACTTACCACCGAGTGCAATTCCTTTCTGCGCGATTTCAGCAAAGGTCATCCCTTCGCTTGGCGCAGCAGCCTTAAACACACGTTCGTCTGCGAAGTCGTAGTCGACTGCATCACCGCCTAACTCCATGGCTGCGAGTTCCTTCATCTTATTAAGCAGGTCCATCGCTGCGCCGTAGTTTGTACGCGTATTGGTAAAGATCGAGTTACTGCCATCCTGCGGCGAAGTAATCGGCAGGTGACGGTCGGTACGACCCGTTACGATATCAACGTGCTCCCATGGCATTTGCAATACTTCTGCGGCCGCACGCGAGGTCGATGCGTAAGAGTAAGTACCGAGGTTACCCACGCCATTATGCACTTTCAGGCGACCGTCGGCGGTGAGGCGAACGATACCGTCCATGCCGCTACGACCCGCATTGTGATAGCCCTGACCGATTCCAATACCGGTGACCTTGGTGCCGTTACGCTTGCGCGAACGCGCCATGCGCTCTTCAAGGTTGAACTGCTCGGCGCCCATTTTAAGGGCCTCAGGCATGTAAGCACTAGTGAAAGGAATCTGACGCGCGCCGCCCACATCGCCAGTCTGCGGCGTGTTGATCTGACGAATTTTCAGACGATCGATACCGAGTTCTTCGGCCGCTTTGTCTAGGATTGGCGCGATAATCGCGGCAATCTGATTTTGACCTGGTCCACGCTGCGCGCCGCGGTGCCCGGTATTACTACCGATAGACGTGCCACGGAAGCGAACTGCTTCGGTCTGATAGAGAATAGAGATACAGTCGGCCGCTGAGTAGGCATCGCCGCCGCCGCCTTTACCACCATTGTCGGAGATTATGTAGAGGTCTGCAGCCGCCATCGAGCCGTCGGCTTTAAATCCACACTTGATCCAACCTTGGAAGCCCTGACGCGCGCCACCGATTGCCGTTTCTTCGTCGCGCGTTACGCGCATCATGACGGGACGGTTAATCTTCTGCGACATTTTCGCAGGGATCGCCATACTGGGAATGCTGTTTGCGCGGGCACGCTGACCGAAACCGCCGCCTGTCGCTTCGTTGATGAACACAAAGTCTTCTTGAGGAACCCCGACGATGCTCGCCATACCATCGGCGAGAGCCGACAGTGACTGCGACGTACCGTGTAGATACAGCTTGCCGTTTTCCCAGTAAGCCATGGCGCTGCGAGGCTCCATTGACTGGTGTGGGTAACCCGCTGTTGTGAAGGACGTCTCGTAAACAAACGCAGACTCGCCGAGTGCTGCGTCAAGATCGCCGTAAGCGAAAGTCTGCTGCGGTTCGGCTGTCGGCTCGTTGCCCGCACGGAAGCTAGCCACCTGATCGACGCTCCACTTCTCAGAAGCAAAGCCCTGGCGGAAGACATAAGTATTGCCGCCGTTGTAAGCATCGGGGCCACCTTCGGCGAGACTGTCGAGCGGATCTAATACGAATGGCAGACGCTCGAACGTCACTGAGATCTTGCTAATTGCAGTCTCTGCTGTCTTTTCGTCGATTGCAGCTAACGCAAGAATCGGCTCGCCGACCAACGTGGGCTCGTTTGTAAGCACCTTAAGACCAGTGCTCTGCGGCTCGCCGTCAGGATAGACATCGTCTGCCGTGAGAAGACCAAAAACACCGCCCATCGCCAGTGCTTCAGTCGCGTCAATGTTGACGACGCGCGCATGGGGAATCGGGCTCGTTAATAGGCGCGCATAGACCATGCCTTCGCGCGTGTAATCTTCGGCATATTTGATGCGACCGGTGACTTTACCGTTAACATCTGGTGGCACGAAGTCTTTACCAATGTGCATATAAGCCATGTTGATTATCCTATTTGCGCGGCGCGCATTACGCCATCGAGGTAAGAGTCATAAGAACCACAACGGCAGATATTGCCCGACAGTCCCTGGCGCGCTTCTTCGCGCGTGGGGTTTGGGTTCTCGCGGAGCAGCCCTACAGCGGCCATGATCTGGCCTGGCGTGCAGTAACCACATTGCGGCGCAAGTTCTTCGACGAAGGCCTGCTGCACAGGATGCAACGTACCATCGGCAGACTCGAGGCCTTCGACTGTTTCGACGCGGCCGTTTTTAACCGAGTGGGTTAGAACCGAGCAGGCATAGGTCGACACGTCATCCACAAGTACTGTGCAAGCACCGCACTCGCCGCGATTACAGCCAAGTTTGGTGCCTGTAAGGCCGAGCTTGTAACGCAGTGTCGACGCAAGCGTCTCCTGTGGCGCGACATCGACTGTGCGCACTTGGCCGTTAATATTGATGCGGATCATACGTTCGACCGCGCCGGCGGGCCTTGCGGCACCATTCGCTGCAACCCAGACACCAGTCGTGGTTGCCGCGGCGCCAGAGGCGATCACGCCCTTAATAAAGCGTCTACGGGTTAAGTTTAGGTTCACGGGTTACATTCGCCTCCGTTGTTGGGAATAAGAGTTGCATCGCTGAAAGTCTTCTTAATGTCGAGTGATGCAAACGAGTCGAAACTCCGACCTTATAAGAGGCGTAGCTTCGCACAAGCATAGTAATTACGACGCTAGAGAGTAATCCACCCTTTGTCTTTTATCAAGCGAGCAAAGCGGGTATCTCTTACTGAGCAAATCGCAGAGCAAATGCAAATTTGTGATCCGCATGACATCGGGTTTTGAAAAATATTTGCGACACAAACTGTGACATTTGACGCTAAAAATTCATTATCCTCCGCCAGAATTTTGTCATGAATCACAAGCCCATATACGACTACTGACAAACCCTTGTCAGTTTACTTTACCCAAGCGGTTTCCTCGCAGCCGAATTCTTGACAATAGTTAGTGCAATGGTATTGTTGTCGACCGTTTCCGTGCTGCTCACCAAGCACGCGGCCGTGCAAACAGGGACGCTGCAGGCTTCACAAAATCTCGTAGCAGCACGAACTAGACGACCTACCTTACGTCAGTTCGACACCTAGTTGAGGCCGCATAACAAGCTGCAGAACAAGCATAGTTGGCTCAAATTATCCGATTCACTCGCGTGTCGGACGCTTGAGCTGCGATGTAAGAAACGCGCTCATTGCGACACTGCGGTGCCAAACACAGGCAGCGCGCATGCGATGTTAAGTGCAAGAAATTTGAGAGATGTGACCATGAGCAATGACAACCGAGTGCCCTTAAAGTTTGGCTTTCCCCCTAAGCAAGGTCTCTATGATCCTGCCCAAGAGAAGGACTCCTGTGGCGTTGGCTTCGTCGCCAATATAAAAGGCAAGCCAAGCCATCAAATAATGCTCGATGCGTATCATCTCAACTCTCGCATGGACCACCGCGGCGGCTGCGGTTTCGAAGCCAACACGGGCGACGGTGCGGGCATACTCATGGCGCTGCCGCACAGCTTTTTTAGCGAGATCGCTGCCAAGTCGTTAGGCTTGACGCTTCCTGTAGCGGGCCAATACGCTGTTGGTAATATCTTTTTGCCTCAGGTCGATGCCGAACGTGAAACTTGCCGCACGACCATCAACCGCATCATCGGCGAGGAAGGCCAGACTTTACTGGGGTGGCGCGACGTCCCCACCGACGCAGCTGGTGCCGACGTAGGACCCGCAGCGCTCGCAGCACAGCCTCGGATTGAGCAGCTGTTTATAAGCGCTGCCGAAGGCCTCAACCAAGAAGAGTTCGAGCGTAAGCTGTACGTTATCCGTAAGCGCTTCTCGCACACGCTGCGCGGCGACTCGAGCCTAACCGAAGCCAAGCAACTTTATGCCTGCAGTCTGTCGACCAAAGTGATTGTCTATAAGGGCATGCTCACGCCGGGACAGCTCTTTCCTTTCTACAAAGATCTGATGAGCCCGAAGTTCGAAACGCATTTGGCGATGGTTCACTCGCGCTTTAGTACCAACACCTTCCCGTCGTGGGATCGCGCGCAGCCAAACCGCTTCATGAGCCACAACGGCGAAATCAACACCCTGCGCGGAAACGTAAACGCAATGGTCGCCCGTCAGGGCACGGCGAAAACCGACGTGTTTGGCGACAAGCTTGAATCGCTATTCCCCGTTATCGACGCAGACTGCAGCGACTCGGGCAGCTTCGATGCCGTCCTAGAGTTTATGCTCATGTCGGGTCGCTCACTGCAAGAGTCTGTCATGATGATGATCCCCGAGGCTTGGCAATCAGACGCCAACATGGATCAGCAGAAGCGCGACTTCTACGAATTTAACTCGGCGATCATGGAACCATGGGACGGCCCCGCCTCGATCGTGTTCTCAGACGGTCATTACATTGGCGCCGTGCTCGACCGCAATGGTCTGCGACCTAGCCGCTATTACGTGACCAAAGACGACAAGGTAATCATGGCCTCAGAAGTTGGTGTGGTTCACGTTGACCCCGCCAACGTGTTGCTGAAAGGCCGTCTCCAGCCGGGCAAGATGTTTCTCATCGACTTCGAACAAGGCCGCCTGATTCCCGACGAGGAACTGAAGCAAACAATTAGTGCCAAGCGCCCCTATGGCGATTGGCTCTCAGAGCAGAAAGTCACGCTGGCCGATATCGCGAAAAGCGACAATATATTGTCTTTAGATGATGCCGAAGGCGAAGATGCATTGCTGCGTCGTATGCAGGCATTTGGCTACACCACCGAAACCATGCAGTTCATGCTCATTCCTCTCGTCACTGAGGCGCGTGATCCGCTGGGATCCATGGGCAATGACTCGGCGCTTGCGTGTTTATCAGACAAGCCGCGCATGATTTACGACTACTTTAAGCAGCTGTTCGCGCAGGTTACTAATCCGCCAATCGATTCGATTCGCGAAGAGGTTGTGATGTCACTGGAGTGCTTCATTGGCCCCGAAGGCAATATGCTCGACACGGCGCCGGAGCAGGCACACCGTCTGAGCCTCAGCCACCCTATTCTGTCTAATAAAGAACTCGCAGACATTCGTGATTTAGAGGCGCACGGGATGCGCTCGAAGACAATCGACATTACCTTCGACACAGACTCAGCGAGCGGCTACCTCGATGCGCTCGACCGCGCCTGTGCCGAAGCCGAGCAAGCGATTGCCGATGGCTTCTCATTCGTTGTGCTGTCAGACCGCGCAATCTCGGCGCAGCGTATGGCCATAAGTGCGCTCGTCGCTTGCGGCGCAGTGCATCATCATCTCGTTGCCGCACGCAAGCGCTCGCAGATTGGCATTGTGATCGAAACAGGTGAGGCGCGTGAGGTTCACCACTTCTGCCTATTAACAGGTTACGGCGCCGATGCAGTCAATCCTTACCTCGCCTTCGAGTCTTTGTGGCAGGCGAGCAAAGAGGGCTTGGTATCGAGCAACGCCGAAAGTGAAGAAGCGCTCGTCTACGGCTATAAGAAGAGTGTCGCGAAGGGCATGCTCAAAGTGATGGCGAAAATGGGCATCTCGACGCTGCAATCATATAAAGGCGCACAGATATTCGAAGCGGTCGGCATCGCTGACGAAATCGTCAATCGTTGCTTCGTTGGCACCGCGAGTCGCGTACAGGGCGTTAAATTTCCTGTGCTTATCGAAGAAACTCGTCGCCGTCATGCGCTCGGTTATCCTCAGCGCGAAAGCCAGCGCATTCCTGCGCTCAGCAACCCCGGCGACTTCCACTGGCGGTCGGGCGGCGATGCGCACATGTGGAACCCTGATTCCATATTTAACTTACAAGTTGCCGCCAGAAACAATAATGTTCAGGCTTACGCCGCGTTCGCTAAGCACACGAACGAAGACAGCACACGGCGCTGTACTTTTAGAGGCCTGCTCAAGTTCAACACCACTGTGGACTCGGCAATACCAATCGACGAAGTTGAGCCTGCTAGCGAAATTGTTAAACGCTTTGCAACCGGAGCGATGAGTCTCGGGTCTATCTCGCGAGAGAGCCATGAATCACTCGCCGTTGCGATGAACCGCATTGGCGCAAAATCAAACACTGGCGAAGGTGGCGAAGACCCTTATCGTTTTGCGCCAATGGAAAACGGCGACTCCATGCGCTCTGCGATTAAGCAGGTTGCCTCGGGCCGTTTTGGCGTAACCGCATGGTATCTCACTAACGCAGACGAACTACAAATCAAGATCGCGCAGGGCGCGAAGCCTGGTGAAGGCGGCGAGCTTCCGGGCGGCAAAGTAGACGATTACATCGCGAGCATCCGTCACTCGACACCGGGCGTCGGACTCATTAGCCCACCGCCGCATCACGACATTTATTCGATCGAAGACATTGCACAGTTAATTCACGATCTGAAAAATGCAAACCGCGCCGCGCGCATTAGCGTTAAGTTGGTTGCCGAAATCGGCGTTGGCACTATTGCCGCGGGCGTAACCAAAGCGAAAACAGATCACCTTGTTATTTCGGGCCACGATGGTGGTACCGGTGCTTCTCCGCTCACGTCGATTAAGCACGCGGGTCTGCCGTGGGAGCTAGGACTGGCCGAGACACATCAAACGCTAGTTATGAACAACCTGCGCTCGCGTGTGACGCTGCAAACCGATGGCCAGCTCAAAACTGGCCGTGATATCGCGATCGCCGCGCTACTCGGTGCCGAAGAGTTTGGCTTTGCGACTGCGCCGCTGATCACTCTCGGGTGCATCATGATGCGCAAGTGTCACCTCAACACATGTCCAGTTGGCATCGCTACGCAGGACCCTGAGCTGCGCAAGAAATTTAAAGGCAAGCCCGAGCACGTCACTAACTACCTGTTCATGGTTGCCGAGGAAATGCGCGAGATTATGGCGAGCCTCGGTATCCGCAGCGTTAATGAAATGGTTGGCCGCGTTGAACTGCTCGACATGAATCATGCGATCGATCATTGGAAAGCGAGCGGCATTGACCTTACTTCGATCTTAACGCCAGCTAAAGTCGTATTTGATAATACCGGGTTCTATAAGACGCTCGAGCAGGACCATGGGCTCGACAAGGCACTCGACAACGAACTCATTAAGATGGCTCGTGCAGGCATCGAAGACGGCAGCGTCGTGCATATCGAACACGACGTGGTCAATATCAACCGCGTCGTCGGCACAATGCTCTCTAACGAGGTCGCGAAACGCTGGGGCGCAGACATGCTCCCCGATGACACAATAAACATTAAGCTCAACGGCTCGGCTGGCCAGAGCCTCGGCGCATGGCTAGCGAAGGGCGTTACGCTTACTATTGAAGGTGATGCAAACGACTTCGTCGGCAAGGGATTGTCAGGCGGAAAAATCGTCTTGTATCCGCCTAAGCAGAGTAGCTTTAAAGCCGAAGAAAATATCATTGCGGGCAACGTCAATCTCTACGGCGCCACAGGTGGCGAAGCCTACATCAGAGGTATCGTGGCGGAGCGCTTCGCTGTGCGCAATAGTGGCGCAAGCGCAGTTGTCGAAGGCATCGGCGACCATGGTTGCGAGTACATGACCGGTGGCCGCGTGGTCATCCTCGGCAAGACTGGACGCAACTTTGGTGCAGGCATGAGCGGCGGTATTGCTTATGTTTGGGACCCCGAAGGCGAGTTCCCAAGGCAATGCAACAGCGAAACGTTTGAGCTAGAGGGCATCGCCGATTCAGCTGATAGGGAGGAGCTTCACGCCCTTGTGAAGAAGCACTATCTCTATACAGACTCGGCAGTGGCCAAACGTTTAATGGACGACTGGGATTTAGCCCTAAGCCAATTCGTTAAGGTTATGCCAACCGACTATAAGCGTGTGTTGGCAGAGCGCGCAGCAACGGCCGCGTAAAGTTTAGTGTTCGCGTAAAAATTTTAGAAACAGATAAGTTTGAGGCGCAGGCGATTGTGTAATCGACCTGCCAGCGAAGGAAAGATCATGGGAAAGCCAACCGGATTCAAAGAGTTTACGCGTCAGACTGTGCCCTACCGCAATGCGATGGATCGGTTAATCGACTACAAAGAAATCTACACCGCGCCCGAAGACGAAGCGCTAAAAACACAGGGCGCACGCTGCATGGACTGCGGCGTGCCTTTCTGTCAGTCCGAAAATGGCTGCCCTGTTTACAATCTGATTCCCGAGTGGAACGATCTCGTTTATCACGGCCGATGGGAAGAGGCGCTCGAGCGTCTGCACAAGACCAATAACTTCCCGGAATTTACGGGTCGAGTGTGCCCTGCGCCATGCGAAGGTTCATGCGTGCTGGGCTCGACTGAACCACCGGTCACGATCAAAAATATCGAAAACGCTATTATCGACAAGGGCTTTGAGAATGGCTGGGTTGTTGCTAAGCCACCGCTGTCACGCAGCGGGAAAACAGTTGCTGTCGTGGGCTCTGGCCCTGCGGGTCTCGCCGCTGCGGCGCAGCTAAATCAGGCCGGCCATAGCGTCACAGTTTATGAGCGCGACGATCGCGTTGGCGGCTTGTTGATGTACGGCATTCCTAACATGAAGCTCGAGAAAGACGTGATCGATCGCCGAGTAAATATTCTGCGCGAAGAAGGAATCGAATTTGTCACAGATGCCGACATCGGTGGCGCAGGTGATAATGGAATCGGCATAGACAAACTAGTTGCCGATAACGACGCAGTTCTTCTTGCCACAGGCGCAACCACGCCTCGCGACCTATCGATTCCAAATCGCGAAGGCGCGGGAATTCATTTTGCAATGGAGTTTTTAAAGAAAAACACATCGAGCCTGCTCGACTCTAAACTCGAGAACGGAAACTACATTACTGCCAAAGGTAAAAAAGTTATCGTTATTGGCGGAGGCGATACAGGTACCGACTGCATAGGTACGTCGCTACGTCACGGCTGCGAATCGCTGGTGAATTTCGAGATTATGCCTAAGCCGCCGGTCGAACGCGCCGACGATAATCCGTGGCCGCTCTGGCCAAAGATTTATCGTGTCGACTACGGTCACGAAGAGGCCGCGAAAAAATTTGGTGAAGACCCGCGCGTCTACTCTGTTTCGGGTAAAGAGTTTGTCCGCGACGAAGACGGCAACCTACTCGGTATTAATACGGTAAATGTGGACAGTAACTTCAAAGAGATTCCGGGGAGCGTGCGCTTCTGGGAAGCCGATCTTATTCTCCTCTCGATGGGTTTTCTCGGGCCAGAGCATTACGTGAGCGAAGCGCTCGGGCTTGAGCTAGACGGACGATCGAACTACAAAGCGGAGTACGATGAGTTCGCGACTTCCAGCCCCAAGGTCTTCGCGGCTGGCGATTGCCGCCGTGGTCAATCTCTCGTCGTGCGCGCGATCGATGAGGGACGCAAGGTGGCTGCCAAGATAGATGACTACCTCATGGTTTAGGCTTCTAAAAGCGTGGGAAAGTAAAAAAGGGGCCTAGCCCCTTTTCTATGCAGTCGTTTTAGCCTGCTGGTTTAATCAATCGCGTCCCTCTTTTGCGAAAACCGCATTCGAGGTTACCGTATGGGCTGCGAGCACCCTGAATTCATAACCACTGTTTCGCGTATCGTAATCACCCCGCGCGGGTCGAAACTTACGCGAGATACACGCCCTTCTTTTAAGACTCTGGCCTTAAATACCAACCAATCGTTTGGCGTCGGCACGAGTTCTTGCTCTAGCTGGACACTAAGGCTTCGAGTGAAACGCTCAATTTTGCTGGCTATATCCGTCCTCACCACAATGCACGCATCGCTTAGTAAGAAGATTCAAGAGAATGCTCTTTACAAAAAATTGCTCGTCGCAACTTGGACAGCGGCGGCGCACCATGTCGATAGCGAACACCGAATAAAGGGCAATATAAATCCACATGAGTGCGCCGACTTCGCGGCCATTGCTGAGCAGCGCCCACACAGCGGCGATATAAAGAGGCAGGGTTAGAAAACAAACGAGCAGTCTAGTTCTCGACCGCAAGAGTATTGTAACGGCGCGGGAGTTCGGTTCCTCTTCTACTTGCCCTTCCATTGTCTTTCTCCTGTTTAGTGTAAGGCTACTGATAACCTTCGGCCTGAAGCTTAAATAACGTTGCGTACTGGCCACCAAGTTCTAGCAGCTCTTCGTGACTCCCCTGCTCCATTATCTTCGACTTTTCGAGCACGATAATGTGATCGGCGCGGCGCACCGTAGAGAATCGATGCGAGATGATGATCGAGATTCGATTAGCGGTAAGCTCGGCAAAATGCGCAAAGATATCCGCCTCGGCTTTGGCATCTATAGCCGCGGTGGGTTCGTCTAGAATCAAGATATCGGCTTTACTGCGCATAAAGGCGCGCGACAAAGCCACTTTCTGCCACTGCCCGCCCGACAGCTCTTTGCCGTCTTTAAACCACGTGCCGAGCTGCGTCTTATATCCGCTCGGCAAATCGCGCACAAACTCGTCGGCCATGCCTTTTTTCGCCGCGATTTCGATTTCAGTTTCGGATGCCAAATTATCGGAATCTCCGATGCCAATATTTTCACCGACGATTAATTGATAGCGCGCAAAATCTTGAAAGATCACACCAATTTTACGCCGAAGCGTATCGACGTCCCACTCTTGAAGCGGCAGACCTTCGAGCATAATCTGACCCTGCGTAGGCGTATAAAGGCGTGTGAGTAATTTAATCAACGTCGTTTTGCCGCTGCCGTTTTCTCCTACTATCGCAAGGCTTTCGCCAGGGGTTATATGCAGGCTCACATTGTCTAGCGCTGGCACGTCGCTACCAGGGTAGAAAAAGCTGACGCTCTCGAAGCGAATGCCGTCTTCGGGCCTTGGTCCGGCATGTAAATTACCACTTTGTTCCGGCACTTCATGCTCGAGGTATTCGGTTAGATTAGACAGATAGAGATTGTCTTCATACATGCCATTAACCGAGGTCAGGCTGCTGGTTACCGCACTCTGCCCAAGTCGAAACTGGGCTATATACATTGTCATCTGGCCAATGGTAATTGCGCCGGCAATCGCCGCGAAACCTACCCAGCCATAGGCGAAATAAAACGCGCCACTCGCGATAATGCCCAATCCATAGCCCCACACACCGCGACGCAATACCAAGCTTCGATCTTCTTTATAAATCGCTAAGAATATATCGACATAGCGCTGCAAAAAGATTTTCCCAAGCTGCAATAACTTAACTTCTTTTACGCCGTCTTCGCGTGTGAGCACCATTTCGAGATAAATTTGCATACGCCTTTCAGCCGAACGTCGTTTATTGACTCTAAAAGCCTCACCCGAAAATTTCGCTTCGGCTATAAACGCGGGCACGCCGGCTATGCTGAGTAAAAGCACTGCATAGGGAGAAAACTGAAAAAGAAACACGCCGATAGCGATAAGTGAAATCACATTGCGGAGCAGGTCGAAGGTTTTCGTTACTAGACTTAACGGTCGTGAACTCGCCTCACGCCGCGCGCGAACTAATTTATCGTAATATTCCGCGTCCTCGAAATGCGCCAGCTCTAGGGTTAAGGCTTTCTCAAGAATCATGACATTAATTTTGTTACCCAAGAGGACGCGAAGAACCGCTTGGCAAACTGTGTTCGCTTGTTGTGCCGCAGTCATAAGCAGCACTAGTCCTACTTCGATATAGACAAAGGTGAGTGCTTCACTCCTTGCGACCTCGGCCGCCGAACCAGCGCTTCCTAGTGCCCCAGCAACAGCATCGACGAACAAGCCGCCGACCGAGGCGATCGCAGCAGGCAGAAGCCCAACGATCAGCGTAGTCAACGCCATGGCAATCATCAACGGCGCACTCGTATCCCAGACGATTCGCATAGCGACGGCGCTGTAGCGAAACACGCCTAAAAATCGAGAAAGAGGGCTTTTACTACTTTTTTCTGCTGTCATAATTCGGGTGATCTATTGCGGAATTAACTTTGGTTTATGGCAAAAAATAAAAAAGGGCCACGTGATTAGCGAAGCCCTTAGTGGTCGTCATTCAGTGTTACGAAAGGGTTATAGCTTTATAAATTTAAGCACGAGGCGGTCAGTATTGCGACCAAGCGATGGATCGAATGGCCCCACCGAATGATCGTCTGCCTCGTTGTCTAACACATCGCTCGCACCGACCAAGACGAAACCCGACTGCAACACGGCCTTCACTGCCTCATCGAATGCAATACGATGCAGCGACTGATTGTCTGCACCTGGTGTGCCTTCATGATCGATAATACCAAGAATGCCACCCTGTTTTAGCGTCGCCATCGTTGCTGATAAAAGTTCCTGCGCAGCAGCGGGATTCGAGTTATGGAAATCATGGAAATTTAATGCCGTTAGCGCAAAGTCTACTGTCCCTGCCGGTATAGCGGAAACATCACCGTCCCACGCGTCGACATTGTTGAGACGGGCAGCACGAGCCGCGGCGGCCTCAGCGCTTCGGCCTCCTGGCCGGTTTTGCATGTAAACCTTTCCGTTCGCACCGACTGCATAAGACAAAACCTCGGTGTACCAACCAGCCGAGGCGTTGATATCCAACACAGTCATGTCGGGTTCGACACCCATAAAATCCAATACCGCGGGAGCCTTGCGACTGGCATCGCGCTCTTTGTCTTCGGCGGGTCGATCTGGGTTAGCCATAGCGCGCTCGAGCGCATCCATATCGAGTGCTGAGGCGGCACCACTTATGAGTCCCAGCAAACTAATCATCGTAAGTACTTTCTTCATAGGTAACTCCCTATTCCTTAGGTCATGCTGAATGAAAGCGAGATTGCGCTCTGAGAATAGCGTAAGCGAGGATGAATTAGCGAGGGGAAGAGGAGCAAAAGCGGATTAGTGGAGCCTGCGTGACACTTTAAGCTCTGTTTCGAAAAACGCTTTTACTTCGAGCAACTGATCTAAGTCGCCGGCGCTTTCCATGAGAGGAAGGTGCTGTTCTATGTCACTCAGTATATTAGTCAGGCTAGCTGTATCGATAATGCTGAGGTCTAGATCGAACGGAAAGTTAGTTTGCTTTGACATCGGTACAACAGCTCCTGGCTACGCCCTTCACTCATGAGACGACGGTGACGGATCATGGCTATTTCCTACACACAAAAAGTATCGACAGGCTTTAAAAAAACCTTATAACAAATTCTAAACCTTAGAGTTTTTATTGCATGAAAGAAGGCACGGCAGGGCGAGGAATACCATGCCGAGTAAACCAGAGTCGCATTGCCTGCAGCTTGAATCGAATAAAAGCGAATGAAATCAGTGCATAAAGTCGAAAGTTGTTCTGCAAATCAGATGCCTAGCGCTTTGCGGGCTAATGTCTTACGAAGTGGACCAAAGCGGTTAACAGTGCTCAGTCCGCTGTTTCGTAGCCAGCGCACGGCAAGCGATTGCTCACCAAAGCCGCGCTTAAAGCCCTCCATCATGCCCATCATCGCGAGATTGGGACCAATGCGACGACGCTGATAGCGCCTCAGGATGAGGGGGTCCTCTGGTAAGCGTCGGGCCGCAGCACCTGCCTCGAGTTCTTCAGCGAGCGCGACAACATCAAGCATACCGAGGTTCACACCCTGCCCTGCGAGGGGATGAATCGTATGTGCTGCATCGCCCACAAGCACCACATTGCGCTCGACATAGCGCTTGGCATGGCGCTGTCTTAAAGGAAACACATAGCGTGCGTCGCTCCAGTCTACCCCGCCAAAAGCACCTTCCATTGCGCGACTTAAGCGCACATTAAAGGCATTTTCGTCGCAAGCCATAAGTTCATCCGCGTGGGGGTCATCGGCTGACCACACAATCGAACAATAATGCCCTTGGAGGGTATCAGCGGCCTCGGCAAGCGGCAAAAAGGCAAGCGGGCCGGTTGTAAGGAAGCGCTGCAAGGCAGTACGATCATGCGGCAGCCGCGTGCGAATAGTTGTGACGATGGCCTTCTGACCATAGTCCCATTCACGTGTCTCGAATCCAGCGAGGTCACGTAGGCGAGAATTGCCACCGTCTGCGGCGATGATAAGAGGGGCAGACACGAGGCTACCGTCGTCGCAGTGAAGCCGTGAGAGTGGACGCCCCTTTTCTTGTATCTGCTCGAGCTTGAGCACCCCGCGCCCCATAAAGAGGGTGAGCCAAGGGGTGCCACTCTGCTCTTGCTCAACAAGGCAGTCGGCTATTCGAGTATGAAGCGCGGCGACAATGAGCGCGTTTTCGATGATTGTGCCTAAGGCAGGCTCATGTATCTCGCTCGCGTCAAATTCGACTTCCCCGGTGCCATCCTGCTCCCATACACGCATCTGGGTGTAGGGACAGTGTCTCGATTGCTTGAGCTTTTGCCACACACCGACGTGGTCGAGTAGCTGCTGCGACTGCGCCGTAAGTGCCACTACGCGTGGATCGAACTTCGGGGGCTGATCACTATTATCTGGCGTCTCGCTCGGCTCACTTACAGGCGCAGCCGCGGTAACGGTTAATTCACTCTTGTCGAGTAACCCAACCCGCAGCCCAGAGGTACGCAGCCGCAGCGCAAGCGTCGCACCGACAAGGCCAGCGCCAACGATCAAGACATCGCAGTCGGCGGGCGTTTCGTGCGGTGAAAAGTGGTGTGTTTTAGATTCCTTCATGCCGCCAAGTATAAAGCCTGAACGGGCGAATCCCTAGCGGGCTTGGTCGGCGGGTAGTCTACTGCTAGACTCATGCCCGAGAGCCACGGTGTTCATTAAATGTGCTTGCTTAGAGTGCTTACTCGGGGCGCTTACTAAAAGTGCTCAATAAACGGACGCGCTCCACACTCACATAACATCACAGACAAAAACACAAAAAGAGGACCCTACATGAGCAACCTTATTAACGCGAGTCAACTCCAAGATTACGTCGGCAAAGAAGTCGGCCTTACCGACTGGATAGAAGTCAATCAAGAACGCATCAATCAGTTCGCCGATGCCACTGGCGATCACCAGTACATCCACCTCGACGCTGAGCGCGCCGCACAGACGCCATTCGGCACCACCATCGCGCATGGTTTCCTCACACTGTCATTGCTCAGTATGCTAAGCGGCATGGGCGGCGGTCTAAAGCTCGAGAACACGGTGATGGGCATTAACTATGGACTCGACAAGGTACGCTTCCTCAACCCGGTAAAATCTGGCGTGAAAATCCGCGCACGCTTTGTCCTCGCCAGCGCAGAAGAAAAGAAGCCAGGAAACTACCTGCTCAAGCACAACGTAACGGTCGAGATAGACGGCGAAGAGAAGCCTGCCTTGATCGCCGAATGGCTTGGCATGACTGTCATAGGCTAAAGGGGTCTGACCCCTTTTCCACCTCCACCAATCTGAGAGAACATTATGAAGAAGAGCCTTTTAGCTATCCTGCCTTTTTTGGGCGCCTGCGCGGGCCAACCGCCTACCAACATCGGCATACAGAACGGACAGCTCACGGCGTGCCCCGACTCACCGAACTGCGTCTCAAGCTTTGAGACGAGCGAGCAGCATGGCATCGAGCCACTCGAGGCAAGCCTCGAACAGGTGCAGCGCGTATTGGTTGAGTTAGACGAGGCCAATATAGTCGATGTACAAGAAAACTATTTGTACGCAGAGTTTACGAGCAGCCTGATGGGCTATGTCGATGACGTGGAGTTTATGAGCGATGCAGCCTCGGGCATGACACACGTACGCTCGGCATCGCGTCTCGGCTACAGTGACCTCGGTGCAAACCGCAAGCGTGTTGAAGCGATCCGCGCCGCGATTAAATAGCCTACTCGAAGCCCATTGCCCGCGCGCCGAAGGTTTTCTTCAGCGCAGGTATTAAGTCTATCGAGAGCAACCCTGCTTTGCGCAACCACACTTTGGCCTGCGCATCGCTCGAAAAGAGTTTGGTGAGACCATCTGTCACCGAAATCATCAAACTCTGATCGGCTTCACGCGCAGCGAGATAACGCTGCAGCGTCGCCATCGACCCTAGGTCTTCGTCTTGAATGCCGTTTAGCGCCTCAACCAACGCCTTAATATCCCTCAACGACAGATTCATGCCCTGCCCCGCGACTGGGTGAAGCGTGTGCGCAACATTGCCCAACAAAACAAGGCCTGGGCGAACCTGCTCCTGCGCCACTCGCAAACTCAACGGGTAGAGCGCGCGCGACCCAATGCGCTTTAAGCGTCCAAGTCGCCCGCCAAATTTTTCCTGCAGACGCGCCAGTAGCTCTGCATCCTCAAGCGCCGCGTAATCCTCGGACTCGGTGGCGTCTAGCGTCCACACCAGCGAGGCACGCGGCTCTCCGTCAACCGGCAAAAGCGGCAGCATTGCAAGCGGCCCAGTGTTGGTAAATCGCTCGAAGGCAACGCCTGCATGCGACTGGCTTAGACCAACATTAGCAATAAGTGCATGTTGCCCGTAGTCTTCGTTGCCGCGCATGATGCCGAGCTGATTGCAGAGCGGTGAAGCCCCGCCCTCGGCAATCACCAGCAGCTTGGCGGCCACGCGGCTAGGCTCGTCGCTGACGCCCGCTTCGCCGCTGTCTAGTTCGATATCCATGCCTGTTGCCGACGGCGTCGCCGAGGTTACGCAGGCGGGCGCAAACATTGTGCAGTAAGGGAGCTGCGCGAGCGTTGCTTTTAGTGCAGCGCCAAACGCGGCATTCTCGACAACATACCCTAACGCAGGAACACCGAAATCGACGCTGTCGAGTTTTGTTGCACCGAAGCGCCCTTGATCGGAGACATGGATCTGCTTGATAGGACAGACACCGGCACTCAACTGCGGCCAGAGGCCGAAACGCTCGAGAATGAGCTTCGAACTCGATGACAGCGCTGTCGAACGACTATCGAAGCTCACCTTTTCAAGCTCATTGCTCCCTGCTTTGTTGCTTTTATGAACAGGCATTTGCGCATCGACAATCAGCACCGACAGCGCGCTGCTCGCGTCATGCGCAGCGAGCGCGCAGGCAAGCGTTGCACCGACCATTCCGCCGCCCACGATAACGATGTCGTATTCTTGCTTCAGGTCTTCGCGCTGCATACTTGTCGCTCGCCGCTTTTGCTTTGTGGTGTTTCGTCCGCTTACTTACTACTTTTACCCGTGCTTTCAATCGACCAGTCGGCCAATTGCTCAGTCGACACAGACTAGCGGCTATTAGGCCGCCCGTTTTTGCTTGGCCTGCGCCATAAACGTTTCGATTTCGGCAACGGTTTTCGGAATGCCTGTCGTCAACACGCGATTGCCTCTTTGAGTCACAAGCACGTCGTCTTCGATACGCACGCCGATGCCACGCCACTTTTTCGGCACGCGCTTATTATCCGGCGCGATGTAAATACCAGGCTCGATCGTCGTCACCATCCCCGGTTCGAGCAAACGCCATTTCTCGTCGATTTTGTAATCACCCACATCGTGTACGTCGATGCCGATCCAATGCCCAACTCTGTGCATGTAGAAATCGCGATAGGCCTCCGCCTTAATCGCCTTGGCGAGAGTTCCCTCTATGAGACCAAGCTTGATCAGTCCCTGTGTGATTACCCTGACCGACGCATTATGTGGCGCATCCCAAGGCGCTCCCGGTTGCACGGCATCGATCGCCGCGTCTTGAGCTTTGAGGACCAACTCATAGATAGCTTTCTGCTGCGGATTAAACGTCCCATTAGCTGGGAACGTGCGGGTGATGTCCGAGGCGTAATATTGATATTCGCAGCCTGCATCTATCAATATGAGGTCACCGTCTTTTACTTCGGCGTTGTTGCGGTCGTAGTGCAAAATGCAAGCATTCTCGCCTGCAGCAACAATCGAATTGTAGGCAGGCGCTCGGCTACCCCCGCGTGTAAACGCGTAGTTGAGCTCTGCCTCGAGCGTGTACTCGTGCACGCCAGGCTCACACACCGCCATCGCTTGCCTGTGTCCCTCGGCGGAGATTTCGGCGGCGCGCTGCATTAACTCGATCTCGTGTTTGCTCTTTATCAGCCGCAGCTCGTGCAACAAATGGTCTAATACCAAGAACTCGCCCGGGGGCTGAGCGCCGAGTTTCGCCTTCGCGCGAATCACCTTAACCCAGTCCATCACACGCTCATCGAAGCGGCTGTCATGACCCATCGAATAGTAAACACGCTCGCGGCCTTCGATAAGCCCGGGCAAAATGTCGTCGATGTCGGCAATAGGAAAAGCATCGTCGATGCTTAGCGCACTAAGCGCCGCCTCGGGGCCCATGAGCACACCTGTCCACAGCTCTTTTACCTTGTCCTTCTCTTGGCAGAACAACACGACCTCACCCTGTTTACGCCCTGGTATCAGCGCGAGCAGCGCGTCTTGCTCGTCGAATCCGGTGAGATAGTAGAAGTCACTGTTCTGGCGATAATAGTATTCGGTGTCGTTACTCCGAGTGCGGGCCGGCGCGGCGGCGATGAGCGCGATGCTATTCGGCTCCATCTGTGCCATCAATTCTTTGCGGCGTTGCTGGTATTCGCGGTTATCTTGATTCATAACTTCCTCGCAGCGAGACTGAGTTAAAACGCTGAATTAATTTTGTCTTGTCCAATGAGTATAACGGCCATGCACATCGAGCGGGGAGTAATTTTTCTGATGAGAAAACGCGAGCCCTCTACCTTTTTTCTTTGGCATTACGGCTGCTGATATTGACCCTCGATGATGCCGGCTCTATAGTTAGCCCCTCGAACGTTTCCTCGAACGTCAATAGAATACTGCAATGAACGAAGATCGCTTCCACTCTCTCAGCGCCAAGGTCGACGACCTGATTGATTTGTGCGCGTCATTGAAGCGCGAGAATCAACTGCTTAAAGCAACGTCCGAAAATTGGCATATCGAGCGCCGCGAGCTGCTCACACAAAATAAAGAAGCTAAGGCGAAGCTAGAGTCGATAGTCGTGCGCCTCAAAGCGATGAACGAGGCCTGAAACAGACATGAGCGAGCAACCTACCGCCGTACAGATTAAGATTCTCGACAAAGAGTATCAGATCAACTGCCCGCCCTCGGAGCAGGAGGCGCTCATGAAGTCGGCGCGCTATCTCGATGAGAATATGCGCACGATTAAGGGCCGTGGCAACATCCACGGTGCTGAGAAAATAGCCGTGATGGCCGCACTCAATATTACTCACGACATGCTCCGCAAAAACCTACTTATTAACGAGACTCGTCAGGCGAGCGCGCTGCAGCTACGCAGCCTCGAAGAGAAAATCGATGCAGCACTCATCGGTGCGAGGCAACTCGAACTCTAGGTATGCCGTGCGTGTGCGCTTTGCGCTCTCATTGCATTCTCATCACATCTCTTTGCCGATGCCTCACCGATGCTCCTTTCGCCGTTCAACGCCTCAAGCTATACTTCGCCTAAGTTCCCTAGAATATTCGCCAGCCAAAAGTGTTCTTGAGCCGATAATTGTTACCCCGGAGGCTTCTCGATAGATGTTGTTGTGCATGTCCGCTTGTCGGAAAGCCTTATGCATCGCGAGGGCCACCACCTGAACCTTTCGGTTCAGGGCAACTTTGGTAGCGGTATTTCGGGGGGCTTCACTATTTCCAAACCTGTGTCCGACTCTGTGTCCGACTCTGTTTACGACTCTGTTTACGACTCTGTTCTTCGACCATGCCTAAAAACAGTTCACGCAACTCTTATTCCGAGTCTGATTCCGAGTCTGATTCCGGATCAGCCTCTGGTAGCGCCCAGCTCGTCTCGCTGAGCGGCGATCAGCTTCGCACGCATTTCCGCGCCCAACGCCGTGCGCTCTCGGAGACACAACAGCGCGAGTCCGCGCAGCAACTCGCACAGCATTTCGCGCGCTCCGCCGCTTTTCACCACGCCGACTCAATAGCCTTCTACCTCGCAGCAGATGGCGAGCTTAGTGTCGAATGTTTACTCGCAGCAGCACTGGAAGCCGGCAAACGCTGCTTTTTGCCGGTGACCGAAAGAAAGGGCAGCGCGATGCGCTTCCTGCGCTATGAAGGCGATCTGTCTTCGCTAGTTGCCAACGCCTGGGGCATTCTCGAACCAGCCTCTTCCTGCGAGGCTATCGCGGTTACCGATCTCGATCTCGCCCTCATGCCCTTAGTTGCCTGCGACGAACACGGCAATCGATTAGGGAGGGGCAAAGGCTTCTACGACCGCGCATTCGACTTTATGCGCTCACCCTCGGCATCCACGAACCCTCCTTTGCTCGTTGGTATTGCCCATGAATGTCAGATTTGCCCTACTCCATTGCCTTATCAAAGCTGGGATGTGCCACTCGCAGCGATCGCCACTCCTACTAAGTTACTCACCTGCTGAACTACTTATCTCTAAATCACTTATCTCTAAACCGCTTGTCTCTAAACCGCTTGTCTCTAAGCTACTCATCTACTGAACCACTCATCTCTAAACTACTCGCCTCTGACTACTCGCCTCATCTACGTCTTTTACCTAACTTTCCACTTCCTTCTTGCTTGTCTCAAAACACTGGCTATAATACTGTATAAATAAACAGTATTATAGGGCATCGTGCCAAAGGTTAGTGACGTGCAAGATCCATCGAACCCTTCAGCAACCGCTTCTATCGAAGCTATAAGCCTTGGCATGGGAGACAGTCTAAGCAGGCTGCAGAGCAGTGAAAATGAGGGCGATGGGGAGTCACCAACTATCGAGCAGCTGCTCGAGAGCAACCGCAATCTCTGGCGGGGCTGCGATCATAAAGGCGAGTCTAGCGACACTATTGCCACAGGCTTCGCCGAGCTCGACGCTATGCTACCCGCGGGCGGCTGGCCGATGCAGGGACTCATTGAGATGGTGAGCGAGCGCTGGGGCGTCGGCGAGCTGCAACTATTTTTGCCCTTGATGCGCCAACTTATCGCGCGTGATAACTGGGTGCTCTGGATCGCTCCACCCTATTCCCCTTACGCACCAGGCTTGGCTCAGGCAGGCATCGATCTCAGACGAATCTTAATTGTAGGCGGCTCGAACGCCCCTCTCAAATCCGAGGCTTTTTATGGGAAGAAGTCCGCACCTGAACCGGTCTCCTCAGAAAGGCTGTCGAGCAAAGAGGCGCTTTGGAGTATGGAAAAAGCACTGCAAACCCAGCACTGCGGCCTTGTTCTGGCCTGGCATAGCCAGCTACCACAGCCGACGCTGCGCCGTTTACAGCTCGCTGCGATTACCGGCAAGACCCTCGGAGTCGTCTTTATGTCTAAAAATAGTGAACACTCACCCTCTTCCATGAGGCTAAAAATAAAGAGCTCTGAAAGCGACGGGGCAGAAGCAGCTTACGCTGAGGTCGGCCTGCTAAAAGCGCGGGGGAGCTACCGACAGAGCACCGCGCGCATCAACCTCGGTACCGGCACCGCCCATACCGCGAATCTAACAATTCCAGCAGCGGCCGATGGGTCGCCGGCTAATAAATCATCAAAGGCAGAGTCACTACAGCGAGGTCCTGATCATGATTAAATCTACTAGCCCTACGCAGCTCACACTCCTGCCGCAGCCGGAGCCTCGCTCTGACTCCCACTCACGCTCGCGACCCAGCTCCCGCGCAGAAAACCGCTCGGTGCTGCACAGCACAGCGCTGGCCTCGAAGCCCACCACAGACCTCACGCAGCGCGCCGAGTCGCAGCTCACACACCCTGCACCGAGAGCCGCCTTAGTAAAAAAGAGCCGCCAGAGTCTCTGGTATTGCCTCTACCTTCCTCAGCTTGCCGGCCTCGCAGCAGAGGAGCAACGCGACTGTCTCGAAAGCCTCGCACAGCTAGTGCAAGAATTTAGCTCGGCGATAAGCGTGCAACCGCAGGCGATCGTCTTCGAGATTCGTAGCGGGCTCAACTATTTCGGCGGCGCCGAGTCTCTTCATGCTGGCTTTAAAGAGCGAGCCCGCACATTGCTAGCCGCACGCTCGCTGGCATCCGAATTCGGCTATGCAGCCTGTCCGACTATCGAGGGCAGTCTGCTGCTTGCCCGCGGTGGCGGTAATACACTGGTGTATCGCAAAGAGAATCTCAATTCGGCGCTAGGTCAGCTCTCTATCGAGACCCTACAGCTCAAGCCCGAACCACACAGACGGCTTATCAATATGGGCATAAGACGCCTTGGCGACCTATGGCGACTCCCGCCGGCAGGGCTTAGGCGACGCTTCGGTAGCGATTTCCTTACGCTTATTAACAAGGCATTGGGCAAAGCACCGGAGCCGATCAAAAACTATCTGCCGCCGCCGGCGTTTGTGCATTCTTATGAGCTACCTTACGAGGTCGAGAACCTGAGCAGGCTACGGCCCGTAGTCGACGAGATGGTCGCCCAACTTTGCGATTTCCTCCGTCACCGAGAGCTGTGTGCCAGCACTGTCGAACTCTCTTTACTTCATGAACGCCGCGAAGCCACTCAACTCGACGTAGGTCTCAGGCAGGCGAGCCGTTCGCAGCAACATCTAATGCTGCTTATCGATACCCACCTCGACACGCTACAGATTCCCGCACCGGTTACTGCTCTGCGCCTCAAGGTCATGCAGTTCGATGCCTTTATGAGTCACAGCGAATCGCTACTTATCGGCGCAGACGAAACCCCTAGCGAGAATACCGCTAACAGCCTTGCACAATTTATGGAGCGTTTGCAGGCACGCCTGGGCAACGAACAGGTTAAATCCCTAAATGCTATCGAGGAGCACTGCCCAGAATATGCGAGCGAATCAGTGCCGCCCGGCCGCTATGAGACCTACCCCCTAACGCTCGGCGGCAGTGGCGATGCGCCTGCGCCAAGCAATCCTCGCCCTCTCTGGCTGCTCGACGAGCCGTTGTTACTCTCGCTTCGCGGTGGCAGCCTTTACCACCGCCAGGCTATTACGCTATTGAGTGGGCCCGAGCGCATAGAAGCACGATGGTGGTCGGGGAATGAAGTTTGCCGCGACTACTATGTCGCACGCGAAGGGGGCGGTAGCAGGCTCTGGATCTACCGCGAGCGCGGTGGCGAACGGCACTGGTATCTGCATGGTTACTTCGCCTGAGGGTGTGAGCAGGCGCGAAACGCTAGGTGAAGTCTCGCGAGGAAAGCGACAGCTCGCCGAGCCAGCTCGTTAGGTCGACAAGGTTATCGGCGATCACATGAATCACACCTTCGCTCTCTTGCACCCTGCCCACTACGCCGATGAGCATCGCTTGCCGCAATATCGGCCGCAGACGTTCGCCCAAGGCAGGCCATACAACAACATTCATATGCCCTGCCTCGTCTTCTAGCGTGAGAAAAGTGACGCCCGATGCTGTCATCGGTCGTTGTCGACAGGTCACAAGCCCTGCGACTTTTGTGGCCTGATCGTTGCCAAGTTTGCCTAGCTGCGCCGAGCTGTTCGCCCCGAAGCAATCTAAGTGTTCGCGCAACAAAGCCAGCGGATGCCGGCGCAGCGTGAAGCCGGTGGCAGCATAGTCGCCTGCAACATTCTGACTTTCGCTCGCGAGCGGCAACATCACCCCAAGACCAAAATCGCTGTCGCCGCTTGCTGCATCGTCAAATAAATCGGCTATGGGTCTGTCTGCATGGGCAAGCGAACCAGTCTGCGAATGAGACACAGCATAACCCTGCGCAGTGATCACCCCCGCTGCATGCCAAAAAGCACGATGTCGATCGCCTGCCAGGCCACGCAGCGCATCGGCGGCGGCTAAGGCTTCGAGGTCACGGCGATCGATTCCCGTTCGAAACACCAGGTCCTGAATAGAGACATAGGCGCCACCTCTGCGCGCCTCCACTACCGCTGCTGCTGCCTGAGCCGACAGGCCTTTAACCAAATTAAAGCCGATTCTAAGCCGCTGGCTCCCCTCCGCGCCTTGCACTCGCGGACTCTTGCGCCGCTCAGAAGAATCGCGGCTCTCGATGGCTTTACCAGCTCTAACAGTATCGATAGCCTCGAGCGAACAGCCCTCCAGACTTTCATTCACCTCAGCAGGCAACACCTCAACCCCATGACGCTGTGCATCTTTAATCAACTGAGCCGGCGCATAAAATCCCATCGGCTGACTGTTAAGCAGTGCGCAGCAAAATGCAGCTGGGTGATAACACTTAAGCCACGACGATACATAGGCAATTAATGCGAAGCTCGCCGAATGGGACTCAGGAAAACCATAGTCGCCAAACCCCTTAATCTGATTAAACAACTGCTCGGCGAAACTCGGCTCGTAGCCTCGATCGAGCATGCCCGTAACGAGTTTTTCGCGGTAGTGCTCGAGCCCCCCTTTGCGCTTCCATGCCGCCATTGCGCGGCGCAGACCATCGGCCTCGCCGCCGCTAAACCCTGCGGCGACCATCGCTAGCTGCATCACCTGTTCCTGAAAAATAGGCACGCCGAGAGTTCGCTCAAGCACGCTTTTGACCGCCTCGCTCGGATAGCTAATAGTCTCTCTACCGCTGCGACGGTTGAGGTAGGGATGCACCATCTCGCCCTGTATCGGGCCAGGCCGCACAATGGCTATCTGAATAACGAGGTCGTAATAACAGCGCGGTTTAAGTCGAGGCAGCATACTCATCTGCGCGCGTGACTCGATCTGAAAAACACCAATTGTGTCGGCTGCGCACATCATGTCGTACACCGCGTGATCTTCAGCAGGAATTTTCTGGATTGTCAGCGGCTCATCGCTGTAATCACTCACGAGATCTAAACACTTACGCACGGCGCTGAGCATGCCCAGCGCGAGCACGTCGATTTTCAACAGCCCCAGTGCCTCGAGATCATTCTTCTCCCACTGAATAATCGTGCGACCGACCATCGCCGCGTTCTCGATCGGCACGAGGTGTGTCAGCGGCCCTTGGCTTATGACAAATCCACCCACGTGCTGCGAAAGATGCCTCGGAAAGCCGATGAGTTTGCCCGCTAGCTCAACGAGCAACTGCACCTTAGGGTCTGCTCTATCCACCTCGGCATCGGCAAGCTGTTCCTCTAAATTTTCGCCCCACCAATAAATCGCCTTGGAGAGATGATCGAGTACCGCGTCATCAAACCCGAGCGCCTTACCCACATCGCGAATCGCCGAGCGCGATTGATAGGTGATCACGGTGGCGGCGAGCGCCGCACGGCCGCGTCCATATCTCGCATAGATATACTGGATAACCTCTTCGCGCCGAGAGTTCTCGAAGTCGACATCAATATCGGGAGGCTCATCGCGCTCCTTCGAGATAAACCTCTCGAACAACACGTCGACACGCGCGGGGTCGACCTCGGTAATACCCAGGCAGTAGCACACCGCCGAATTAGCAGCAGACCCGCGTCCCTGACACAAGATGCGCTCGCGCCTGGCAAAGGCGACGATGTCGTGCACGGTAAGAAAATAATGCTCGTAGCCAAGCTCTTTAACTAAACCGAGCTCGTGTTCTATAAGGTTACGCACCTTAGGACTCACCCCCTGCGGCCAACGTTCGCGTATGCCCGCCTCGGTCAGCTCACGCAGCCAGCCGCTGGGCGTATACTGGGGCGGCACGAGTTCGCGCGGGTATTCATAGCGCAGCTCATCGAGAGAAAAATCACAGGCATCAGCAAGGCTAACCGTTTCGGCGAGCAGGGCTGGCGGATACAGTTTGGCGAGTCGTGCGCGATCGCGAAGGTGGCGCTCGTTATTGGGCTCGCCCGCATAGCCGAGTTTGTCTAGGGCTCGGCCTAGTCTTATTGCCGCAAGCGTATCGAGTAGCACGCGCCGGCTCGGCTCGTGCATCAGCACCCCACCTGCGGCACAGAGGGTAATACCGAAGCGGTTACCCAGCTGCGTCATCCGCTGCAGTTCACCACGGTCGTCTCCCTGCAAATGCAGCTGTACCCCCAGCCGCAAGTTCGTGCCAAAAATCCGCTGTAGCCAAGCGGCCTGACAGGCATGGCGCTCGGCCGCGTCAACCGAATGAGGTAACCACAGCGCAAGGCACTCCTCTGGTAAATTGTCCTCGACCATCTGCCTGTCTACCCAATAGCCTCCCTTCGCCGCTGCTCTCCGCGCACAGCTGATGAGATGGCTAAGCTGCCCATAGCCGCGGCGCGTGCGAGCAAGTAGCACTATACGAAGGTCGGAAATTGATTCGGGAAATTCGGCGCGGCGTGATTCGGCTGCTTGAGGCGTCGCTACCCTTAGCTCTAGCACACTGCCAATAAGCAATTTAAGCCCGCGCTGCTTTGCCGCAACATGCGCCCGCACGCTGCCCGACAGCGAGCATTCATCACAGAGTGCTAACGCCGAATAGCCAAATTCATGCGCCTGCTCTACAAGTTCTTCGGGAAAGGAGGCGGCACGCAGAAAGCTGAAATTAGACAGGCTGTAGAGCTCTGCATAGGGGGGGGAACAGGGGGGGAAATCAGAAATAGCGGGAACGCTATCTTCTGCCCAAGCGGGACTCGCGACGACGGTAGGCTGTGGGGTGGCTGAAGGGAGGTTTTTGGAGATCATAACGCCGGCTCATAATACTGGATAAATATACAGTATTATGAGCCGGCGAAAAAGTGCTTCTTATAAACTATTCGCCGCTTTCGCCAGCAGCGGCACGAGCCTCTTCCATGCGCTCGCCGCGGAGGATATTAGTCATGCCGTAGTTGCCTTCATGGCAGGCGTATTCGTACATCTGACCACTGACTTTAGACATTGGCACACGGGCAGTGATTTTGTCTTTAAACGTGCTGGGATCGTCGACGGTGAATTCGTAATCGACGGTAAATTCATCGATGCGAGTAAAACGCTCAGTTAAGAACTTGTCTTTCGCACTGCCGAACACGCTAAAGCTCTGCGTGAGGTCGTTGAAATTGCGCGTCTCGACTACTAACGTATCACCTTCCCAATAACCGCGTGAATCACCTGTCCAAAGACGAATGTCGTCGTCGATGTGTGCTTCTTTATTGAGTGGCACGATACGCGCGTCGTGAATCATTTCGGTCATAATAACAACGGTGTCACTGTTCTGAACAATCTGGATATTGTTGTTATACATGCTTGGCGTGAACGGAGGGCCAGAATTAAAACCGACAATGCAGCGCTCGGAGATACCGCGGTCCTCGTAAGAGTCTTTGCCGATGCCGCCTACGACTAAACGCACAGGGCGGTCACCTTCGATATCTGGCCCAAGACCGCCAATCTGCACTAAAGTGCCTTCAACTCGCTCGGGCACTTGGCCATTCGATGGATAGGTGATCAGCGACGTACGCAAATTGTCGCCACGGCCTGCCTGCTCGACCCAAAACGTGTTGTAACCACCGACGCCATCGTTATTCAGTGCTTCATATTGTTTCTCGACATAAGAAGCGAGCATGTCTGCCTGCTCCTGTGTCATGTATTCGTTGTCACCAAACATGGCCGGGCGGGTCATTGGTATATTCGAAGCAAAATTCCAAACGCCCTGAAGGTCCGGTTGATCCCACTGCGTACGCGGCACTTCGTAGTCAGCCGCTGAAGCGGCGCCGAAGGCAGCAAGCGCGACTGCTGATATCAATAGCTTAAGTTTCATAGTAGTCCTCGAGTTTTCGCTGAGTCTTTTAAATCTGGATGTGAAATTCTTTCGTGTCTGCATTGTCTAAGTAACCAAGTGTAAACGAACTGCCCTTCATTACAATACGTACTATCTAGCGTATCTTTATCATTATCCTTAATAAATACGACCGCCTGCTTTCGAGCACAGGACTAATTATGACCGATGACGCCAACACACCAGCGAGTAGCGGAAGTTCAGAACCCGTCGCCAAACCCAAGAAAATCGTTCGCGAAGAAATTAAAGACCGTCATACCAGTCATTGGGACATGGATATGATGAGCCGCGCGGAGCTAGAGGCACTGATGACACAGAAGCCGGCCGCCAAGCCCAAGTAAAAGCTGGATCAGTGACGACTAAACCCGTTGTGACCAGATCAGTTATAAAAAGGCACTTGTCCTCCTTTCTCGCCTAGGCGTAGTATCAAGCAAAGACAATCGCCCTGATAATAAGAGAGAAACGCATCATGAGCCGAATAACATCTACCGCGTTAACCCCCAAAATATTCACCTGCGCCCTCGCTGGCCTCGCGTTATTCGCCAGCAGCGTGGCGAGCTATGCTGCCGACACATGGCCGGTTAAAGAGGCGGGTGCAAAGGCTGCCGGATTTAGCGAAGAAGGCATCGCATCATTAGATGCGGCGATGGCCAAAGTCGTTGCCGACCAAGATGTCGCCGGTATGGTCTGGTTACTCGCGCGTAACGGCGAGGTGGCAACGTTTGAAAGCGCAGGCCTTGCACGCGTCGACGACCAAGCACCAATGACAATGGACTCGCTCTTCCGTATTTATTCGATGACCAAGCCGGTTACCGGCGTAGCTCTCATGATGTTGCATGAGCAGGGGCTCTGGAAATTCGATGACCCCGTTAGCCTGCATGCACCGGAACTCGCTGGTCTCAAAATCATGACCAGCTACGATGACAATGGCAACATGGAGCTTGTGTCGCCGAGCCGCGAGCCAACCATGCGCGAGCTGCTTAACCATTCAGCCGGTTACGGCTATGGCCTAAGCGGCAACGATCCGGTGAATGCCAAATTCCGCGATACGGGGGTGCTCGCGTCAACCGATCTCGACGACCTGATCGCTAAAGTTGCGGATATTCCGCTGCTGTTCGAACCCGGTGAGCGCTGGTCTTACTCTATCTCCGTCGATATTCAAGGCTATATCGTGCAGCGTCTTTCTGGTCAGCGCTTCGGCGACTTTCTCGAACAAGAAATCTTCAAGCCTCTGGCCATGAACGACACGCGCTTCTTCGTGAAGGCCGAAGACGTCGACCGCTTCGCCGAAGTCCACAACTGGGACGCAGAACGCAACCGCCTCGTGCAACGACCCCATCGCAGCGATCGCCCCAGCTACCTCGATTCCGAGAGGCTCGAGTCTGGCGGTGGCGGCCTCGTGTCGTCGACACACGACTACGCCCGCTTCTTACAGCTTTTGGTCAACGAAGGTGAGCTCGATGGCACCCGCCTGCTTACCCCCGAAAGCATTCGCATTATGCGCACCAACAGCCTTCGCGATGGGTTGAACCTGCGCGGCAGCCTGACTAGCCAGGGCCAAGCTGGCCAAGGTTTCGGCGTGGATTTTGCGGTGATTATCGACCCCGAGAAAGCAAACTCACCCAACAGTCCGGGCACCTACTACTGGGGCGGCGCGGCCGGCACTTGGTTTTGGGTTGATCCGGTTGAAGACATGTTCTGGTTAGGCATGATTCAAGCCCAAGGTGCGACTCGCCCGGGAGCAGCCGACATGCGCGGCATCGCTGCCGATATTATTTATGAAAGCCTAGTCAACTAGCGGCCGCTTAGCCGGCCGTTAGGTTAAGTGCCGACTGCGTTTAAAAAACCGAGAATGCGATGCCAACGCCACGGAGTGATCAAGCAGCACCTACAGCGTCCCTTACGCGCAAAGCTGCCTGCCTGTTAATCCTGGCGTGCGCCGCACTCTCACTCAGCATTTTTGCAGCCGACGCACCCAACCACTTCAACGAATCGCGTGCTCAAGCGCTTTTGATGGCCGGCCAAGCCGCGCTCGAAGAGGGCGACTTATCGCTTGCACAGACCACCCTGGACCAAGCGATTCAGCTACTCAAAATCAATGAGGGGCTCTATTCAACCGAGCAGCTCGTTCCAATAGAACAGCTAATGTGGGCGCAGATGCGCGCCGGGCTCTGGACTCAGCTCGAGACAAATCTCGGCTACTACTATTGGCTCTTGGAACGCATCGAGGCGACCACGCTCGACGCACAGCTCGCCATCGCTAAAAACATGCGCAGCCTCTATCTCGAGGCTGCTGCGCACCCCAGCAATCCGATGCCGCCGCGGCATCTCAGTGCCGCACTGCGCACCAATTGGCAAACACTCAGCTACATCGAAGCCACGCTTGGCGCAGAACACCCTGCCCTGCTGCCCTGGCTTTACGACGGCATGCTCTTGCAGTTTATTGAAAGCCGGCTGAACGAGAGACGGGGGCTTACCAACTACCAATACAAAACCGATGGCAGTGAATTTATCAGTGGCTGGTCACTTTCACGCAGAGAGGCCAAGGCGGCAAGCCATTCGATAGGGCTGTCGATGCTTGATCGGATAGAGACGATCTCTCGCGCATCGATCATGGCCGAGGGCGCTCAGACAGGTGTTCTCAAGCCTAGCTCATCCGGTAAAGAGACACGGCTGCGGCAGCTCACCGCAGCATTGGCGCTTTACCGAGGTGACTGGGAGAGTTTAGACGACAATGAAACCGGAGCGAGCACGCACTACGAAGAAGCCGACACTGTCGCCGCGTTTCAAGAAGTACCCCGCGCGACCGAATTGCTTCCGCGTCCTGTCTTTGAAACAGATCCCGCAGTCTTAGCGGTAAAAACCAACGCAGTGCAAGACAGCGTATCGAACCCGTGGGCGGATAGATTCCCAGGCGTCACCCAGCGGCTGATCAGCGCGCTCGCGAGCAATTAAAAGCCAGCCAGATGAAGGAGGCATAATATGAAACCCAGCTATTTTGCCTCTGTGCCAAACATCCCAGCTCACAGGCGTCTGAGTTTAAGAATTGCTATTCTCGCGGGTGTTTCCCTGCTTAGCGCCTGTGCCGTAGAACCTGGCGGCTATGTACGCAAACTCCCCAGTGACGCCGAGGTGGCGCAGTACAACGCCTCTGTCGAGCCCGACGAACGCATAGTCTGCCGCAGAGAAACCCCCGTTGGCACCAACGTTCCACGCCGTCTGTGCCGGTATATCCGCGACATCGAAGACACCTCACGCTTCCATCGCGAACAATTGAAGCGTGTTCTCCGCTAAATTTTTCTCGCAACAAATCCCCTTAAACCAATTGCATAGACGATTCTAATCCCTGTATAGTCCATCGGCTCAGCGCAAATGTGCGGGTTTTTATTTAGGGAGAGAGTCTGCCTTACTCTTCCTGTACTAACTAAAGACGCAGTCCGCTGATTTAAATCACACACTAATTACTTGTAAAAGTAAGGGAGTAGACTTATGCGCAGAACCTTCCCCAGCTCACGCCGAGCTATAACACTCGCCGTAATTTCTGGACTATCAGTTACCGCTTTATCAGCCGCAGCACAAGACGCACCCGTCGAAGAGGTTGTGGTCACCGGATCATATTTTAGAGGCTCGCCTCTTGACGCTCCATCGCCCGTTCAGGTCATTGACCGGTCCAGCATCGAGGCGCAGGGCGCCGCAGTAATCTGGGACGTGATCAAGAACCTCGAGGTTAACTCGGGTTCGATCTCTAACCCAGGCTCGGGTGACAACACACAAGTTAGCGGTTCGGCTAACGTCAATCTGCGTAACCTCGGTGAGAACTCCACTCTCACTCTGATCAACGGCAAACGCATGGTGCCTGCAGCGGTAACAACGCGCAGCGGCGGCGAGTTCGTTGACCTAAACTCTATTCCTCTGGTCATGACTGACCGCGTCGAAGTCCTAACAGACGGCGGCTCGGCTCTTTATGGCGCAGACGCGGTGGCTGGTGTGGTCAACATCATCATGCGCAACGACTTCGAAGGCTTCGAGCTGTACGGCGATATCCAAGGTGTCCAGAAAGCCGACCAAAAGTACGATCAGACTATTAGTGCCATCTGGGGCTGGGCAAGCAGCGACGGCGACACTAACCTCGTTCTGTCAGCCGAACGCTTCGAACGTGACCCGGTCAACGTGCGTGAGACAAACGCGTTTAGCGACCTGCAAGACTTTCGAGGCACTGTAAGTAGTGTGCCCAGCTTACTTGCTATTGGCGCGATTGGCGCCAGATTCCCAGCGGAGTGGTATAACGCCGAAGTCACTGGGCGCAATGTGGCGCAAGGCGGTCTATCTACGCCAGTCTGGACGGATCCACTCTGCGACAACACCTTTGACGGCAGCGGGAACAGTGGTTTCTACGAACCAGGCGGCCGCCGATATGATCAAGGCCAGGCGGGTGGCGCGTGCCAGACTGATAGCTCTCAGTGGGTTATTGCGGCTCAGCAGACTGAGCGCGAAAGCTTTGCCGGCACACTGAATCACCGATTCAGCGATAATGCAGAGTTCTACTCGTTCTTCCAGCACTCTGAATCTACAATTCATCGAGGCGACGACGGATACAACGAGTCTCGCGGCCCAACTATCTTCTTACCCTCACCTGGAGCACACGAAGGAAATCCTGTGGGCGCTCAAGTCGAGCTCGGCGGGTTCGCTGCATTCATAGGCAACACACCTCCTGCGGATGGCAGCATCACTAACAACCCAATGGACTTAGCCAACGGCGGCCCTGGCACCGGCGCATACTCGCAAGTTAGAAACGGACTCCTCCGTCCGGGCGGTGATGGCAATACGACTGAAACATCGAGCTCTGCTGTTCAGGTTGGTCTGCGCGGAACTTTCGACGCATTCGACCGTGAGTTGAATTACGACATCGGCTATTCGTTCAGTGAATCGTCAATGGAGGAAAACTACCGAACCTTCAACCGAGACAAGACTGAACTCGCAGCCTTCGGTCTAGGTGGATCGAACTGTACGCCAAACGGTCAATCCGACTACGACTATGCCGGCCAATCGATTTACGGCGGCTATCTTCCAAACCTCTGGGATACAGACCTTGCAGCTTTTAACCAAACCTTCTTCCCAGGTTTCGTATTCACAACGCGCGAGAATACTGCTCTTGCACTGACGAGCAACAATCACGGGCAAGATGGATGCCAATTCTACAATCCCTGGCTTTCCTCACTAAGCAATCCGAACGTCGCTAACGACCCGGCGCTAATGGACTACCTCCTCGAAGACGTTCGCCGTGTTGATAAGCGCAACAAGCTGGCGGTTTTTGACGCTGTTGTCTCAGGTGAGCTGTTCGACATGAAAGGCGGCACAGCTCAGTTCGCTATTGGCGGCCAGTACCGCGATCGCGGTACAAAGGAAATGGCCAACGAGCTGCATTACCCAGGTTTGCAGAATCGCATCCTCGGATACGATGATGCAGGTGTCCCTAATGAATTCCACCGCGTGAGCAACAACTACGAGTGCGCGATGTGTGCGTTTAACTATAACGATACCCGCACAACGTCCGCTGCGTTTATGGAGTTGTCACTACCGTTTATGGAAAATGTCGAGACTCAGATAGCTCTCCGCTTTGAGGATTACGGAGGCAATATCGGAAGTGAGTTGTCACCTAAGATCGCAATGAGCTGGCGTCCAACTGACGATCTGCTCGTTCGTGGATCATTCTCACAGTCGTTCCGCGCGCCTAACATTGCCATAGTCCAAACTGGCCTGCAGTCGTCATCGGTCACGTTCCAAGATCCGATTTCGAGCCAGGCAGTCCGTGCAGGCCTCGTGCCGCCCACGATTGCCAACGCCGAACGCGAGTCGACCTACACACTCGGTGGACCAGCACCCACGGTGGGTAACGAGTACGCGGACACCTACAGCGTAGGCTTTTTGTGGACACCAAGCGGTGCTCTCGAGGGCCTAAGCCTCGGTGCAGATGTGTGGCGTTTCGAAGTAACAGACCGTGTGTTACCCGAGCCGCCAATCAATGCGCTTCAGCCTGAGCTCGACGCGTTCATAGCAGCGTCTCAAAACGAAGCAAACTACGTGCTTAACGACTCGCTCTCTCTCGATTCGCCCGTCGTTAACGTGCCTTGCTCACCGTCTGCTATCGCCTCCGAGTTTGGTGTTGATTCTGCAGAGCGCTTGAACTGCGTTGTCGCTCCATCAAGCTACATCGTTTCTGGCATTCAGCGTCCAGTGGGTGTGGAAGATGGAGGCCTTGTCACTCTCACTTTGAGTGCGGTCAACGCCGGTGAAATAACTGCCGATGGTATCGACTTTAAGGCCGGCTACAGCTTCAGCAACGACTTAGGTCAGTTCGCTGCCAACGTTACTTACACACACGTGAATCAGTACACGTTCGGTGGTGTACCTGGCATGGTGAACGGTCTCCTCGACACAGGCGAGTATGACGCCGCCGGCACGACTGGTGATGGCAACCTCGTACGATCACAGCCTGACAACAAGGGCACGATCACTATGAACTGGCGCAACGGGAACCATGGCCTGACAGTAATAAACCGTCACATCGGCTCGTACCGAGACCTCGGCTACGAAGCTGCCACTCTTGTTGCTAATGACTTCACGCGACCTTTACTGTCACGCGAGATCGGTAGCTACAACACGTGGGACATGCAGTACAACTACAACAAGGCATGGGACAACTCACGCTTTGGTAGCACAACCTTTACGATCGGTCTGTTGGATGCGCTCAACAAGACACTGCCTTACCGCGAGCTAAGCTCATTGAACTATGACGCGGCGGTATTCGAAGGTCGTGGTCAGCGCTGGTATGCACGTGCGCTGTGGTCTTTCTAACTAAGCGTGCCATCGATTAGGGGCTAAGTCCCTAAGTGATAGAAAACGGCGAGGAGAAATCCTCGCCGTTTTTTTATGACAAAATTTTCAGATGCTAATCGACCTAATAAGATTGAATTATTCCTTTTTTCATGTTTTATTCGATGTGGAAAGCATGTAGTCGCGAGTAAGTTGTGATTCACACGCAGTACGCAGATGCTAATAATAAAAACTCAACACTCATTCTAAATGAGGGAGAAGCATTATGCGTACAAAGTTTCCTTGCTCACGTCGAGCTATTACAGTCGCAATTATCGCAGGCATGTCATTTCAAGCGTCTGCTCAAGACGAACCCGTAGAAGAGATAGTCGTTACAGGCTCTTATTTCCGGGGCTCCCCCCTAGACGCACCGTCTCCAGTTCAAGTAATTGATCGCTCTAGTATTGAGGCTCAGGGTGCCGCAGTAATCTGGGACGTGATCAAGAACCTCGAGGTTAACTCAGGCTCCGTAACCAATCCCGGGTCTGACAACGGACAAGTTGAGGGTACCGCCAACGTAAACCTGCGTAACCTCGGCGAAAACTCTACACTCACGCTGATCAATGGTAAGCGAATGGTCCCTGCAGCCGCCGTAACGCAGAGCGGCGGCGAATTTGTCGACCTTAACTCCATACCGCTGGTCATGACCGACCGCGTTGAAGTACTCACCGACGGCGGTTCAGCTCTTTACGGTGCTGACGCGGTGGCTGGTGTTGTGAACATCATCATGCGTACAGAATTTGAGGGCCTAGAAATTTATGGGGATCTTCAGGGGGTACAAGCTGCTGACAATGCGTACGACGCTACGGTAAGTGCTATTTGGGGCACATCATTTAATAATGGCGCTACGAACTTAGTGCTCTCAGCTGAGCGTTTTGAGCGCGACCCCGTTGCGGTCAAGGACGGAAATTTTTTCGGCCCTAACTCTGAGTTCTTAGGGACAGTTTCAACCGCGGGCACTCTAGTAACTAGCCCGGCGTTTGGCGCCCAATTTAACTCCGCTCAGTGGCTGAACAATGAGATTTATGCGCAGAATGTAGCCGAGGGTGGCCAAGCAAGTAATTACATCTATACCGATCCCGGCTGCTACACCACGACGCTACCTGACGGCTCTACGCCACAGATAGGACGGCTGCGTGAAGAGCGTGGAGAGAAGTCGGGGGCTTGCCGAGCTGATACCGCAGACTATACTTTCATAACCAACACCACCGAGCGCGACTCATTCGCAGGGTCGTTCAGCCATGCATTCAATGACACAACTGAATTTTATTCATTCTTTAGCCACTCTGATTCAGAGACCACTCGCTCGGACAGTGGCTACAATCAAGCTCGTGGGCCAACCGTTTTCTTAGCGCCTCCCGGGGCCTACGCTCGAAGCGCAGCCTTTGGCGGCAACGCTATCGGACAAACGGGAGAGATTGGCTTCTTCGCCCCCGAAGCAGGCCTAACACGGCCTACTCTCGCCGATATGCCCAATATGCCGCTAGCCACTGTTAACGGTGGGCCCAACGTGATGATGTACCAGGGCGTGCGTGACGGCATCGATCGCTTAGGCGCAGCTAATAACATTACCAAAACGAGTACTGTTAATGTTCAGGCTGGCATAAAAGGTGAGTTCGAGGCCTTTGACCGAGTGCTTGATTATGATGTTAGCTATTCATGGGGCGGATCCTCACTAGAGCAGCAGTACAAGACCTTTAATCGAGACCGTTCAGAACTCGCGGCGAATGGATTAGGTGGGCCCAATTGCACCCCAAACGGCCGGCCTGACTTCGACTTCGTTGGGGCACCTGGCCCGTTTGGTGGCGCTGTCCCGCAAATATGGGACTTCTACGCGCCGGGCTTGGTTCAAACATTTTTCCCAGGATTTGTGTTTACTACGCGTGAAAACTTATCCTACGCCCTGACGAGTAACAATCAAGGCCAGGGGGATTGCATGTTCTATAACCCCTACCTGAGTCAACTGTCTGATCCTAATCTTGCTAATAGTCGCGAGCTTATGGACTGGATGAATGTCACCGTTGATCGTGTCGACAAAAGGAACAAGCTAGCCGTATTCGATGCCAGGGTGTCCGGTGATCTCATAGAGATGAAGGGGGGAATGGCGCAGTTTGCTGTAGGTGGACAATATCGCGAACGCAACACAAAAGAAGAAGCTAGCGAACTGCATTATCCTGGGCTCCAAAATAGGATCCTTGGCTATGACGAGAATGGGACGCCGAATGAATTTCACCGCGTGAGCAATAATTTTGAATGTGCGATGTGCGCATTTAATTATAACGACACGCGTACTACGAAGGCGGTGTTCATGGAGCTCTCGCTGCCATTCATTGAGAACGTGGAAACACAAATCGCCCTTCGTTACGAAGACTATGGGGGACAAATCGGTAGCGAGGTATCACCCAAGATCGCGATGAGTTGGAGGCCATTTGATTCTCTATTGGTTCGTGGCTCTTTCTCACAATCCTTCAGAGCCCCGAACATTGCGATTATTCAAAATGGGCTACAATCGTCAGGCTACACGTTCCGAGATCCGATATCTAACCAAGCGGTTCGTGCAGGCTTGGTACCTCCAACCGATGCTAATGCCGAAGCCGAAGGAACTTATACCTTAGGTGGGCCTGCGCCTTACGTTGGCAACGAGTATGCAGATACCTATAACCTAGGCTTGCAGTGGACGCCAGATGGCGCACTAGAAGGGCTTTCCGTCGGTGTAGATCTATGGCGTTTTGAAGTCAGCGATCGAGTGCTGCCCGAGCCGCCGATTCGAGCGATACAGCCCGAGATAGCAGCATTTAGTGAAGCAGCAAAAGATGAGTCTAACTATATCTTTAACGATTCAATCCCCGCAGACTCGCCTCAGCCTTACACGGCTTGCAGCCCTTCCGCAGTCGCCGCCGAGTTTGGTGTCGATTCAGATGAGCGCCTCAACTGCGTAGTCGATCCACGTACTTATGTTGTGCCTGGCATTCAGAGGGCATTCGGATCTACAACGGCAGACCTGATCACGACCACACTAAGTGCGATTAATGCGGGAACAATTACCGCTGATGGCGCTGATGTAGCACTTGGCTACAACTGGTCGAATGACATGGGTCGCTTCAGCGCCCGCGTTAACTTCACACATGTGCGTCAGTACACACTGGCTAACGTACCTGGACTCGAGCGCGGGTTGCTCGATACCTACGTATACGACGCGGCGGGAACAACAGGAGACGGGAACATTGTAAGGTCTCTTCCCGATAATAAGGGAACCCTGACCATGTCCTGGCAGCGGGATAGCCACGGGGTAACCTTAATAAATCGCCATATCGGCTCATATCGCGACCTTGCCTATCAGACTGCCTATGAGGCAGGTTCTGATTTCACGCGCAGTATGCTCGATGAAAAAATCGATAGTTATAATACCTGGGACTTCCAATACCGATACTCAAAGGATTGGGGCGGCCGAATCGGCAGCACCAATTTCTCTTTGGGCGTATTAGACATGTTCAATGAAGATATCCCGTATCGTGAAGTGGGTGGACGAGACTACGATACCGTGGTGTTTGATGGACGCGGTCGCCGGATCTATGCAAGAGTCCTTTGGCAAATTCAATAGCGCTTAAAGGCTACCTCGTGTAAATCGCTAAACTCGAAAAAACCCGGGTGCTTATCGAACAATAAGCACCCGGGTTTTTTTTCGACTGCTAACTTACTGCCGTTAAATTCAGTGTTTCTTGAACTCTTTAGCTAGAAGCTGATGCCACTTACATGCTCAAATGGTCACCAACTCCTAGTCAACCACCCGCAATAGCATAAAGTTTCTGAGAATCTAAAAGGGCCTTTCTATGCAAACACGTATTTCGGAGAACCCAATGAACACTGGAAAGAAAATCGTCGCAACTTTTATTACCGTCGGCATAGCACTTGCTGCTTGCGACGATAACCCTGCACAAATCCAATCTACCGACGTCGCTGCAGCTTCAGCTGAAAGAACGATTGCCACAGATGCCAAACCAGAACTAGGCGACTTCGGCGTCGATCTGAGCCAGCAAGACCCTAACACAAAGCCCGGCGATGACTTCTTCCGCTTTGCGAACGGCAAGTGGCTCGATGAATTTGAACTACCCGCTGACCGCAGCAACTATGGGTCTTTCTCTGTACTGGGCGATCGTTCGGACGAACGCGTAAATACCATTATCGAAGACCTCTCGGCGGCGGAGCCGACCGCTGGCACAATCGAACAGAAAATTAGCGACTATTATCTTAGCTTTATGAACACCGAAGCGCTCGACGAGCGTGGCATCGGCCCGCTGCGCGAAATACTTGCACAACTTTCGGCAATCGACTCGCGTGGGGCATTAATAGAGGCGCTCGGACGCTCTCAACTCGACGCGACAGCTAGCCCCTTTGGCTGGTATGTGGGCGCCGATCGCCGCGATCCCGATCGTCATCAGCTAGTGTTAAGCCTTGGCGGCATAGGCCTACCCGATCGCGACTACTACCTTCTCGACACCGAGCAGTATGTAAACGTACGTAGCGAATACGTCGCGCATATCGAGCGCATGCTGGGCTTCGCAGACATTGATAAAGCCGCCGAAAAAGCACAGGCGGTGTTGGCTCTCGAGACAGCGTTTGCTGAGAATCTTTGGCCACGCGCCGATCGCCGTAACCGCGACCTCACCTTTAACCCAATGAGCTATGCAGAATTTAAAGCAGCCTATCCAAATATGGACTGGGACGCGTACTGGGCTGCGGCGGGCATAAGCGAGATCGAAGACCTCAACGTTTCTTTCCCGAATGCAATGGCGCCTATCATTGCGTTACTCGACAGCGTAGCGGTCGAAGACTGGGTTAGCTACATGAGCTATCAGCACATCTCCAACCTTGCGAGCGTGTTGTCACAAGAAATAGATGATGAAAATTTTCATTTCTATTCCACCGTTCTCAACGGCGTCCCCGAACAGCGTCAGCGCTGGGAGCGGGGAGTCGAGCGCGTCGGGTCACTTAACAGCTTAGGCGAAGCAGTCGGCCAGATCTATGTACAGAAGCATTTCCCCGAAGCTGCAAAGCAGCAGATGCAGGGGTTAGTCGAAAATCTACGCACGGCTCTTGCTAATAGCATTGCTAGCCTTGCCTGGATAGGCGAGGAAACTAAAAACGAAGCCAGACTCAAGCTCGAGTCGTTCCGCCCGAAAATCGCCTACCCCGACGAGTGGCGTGACCTATCGTCTATCGAGATCAGCCGCGACGACCTTTTTGCGAATGCACGTAGCCTGCGTGAATTTAATTACGCTGACGAGATTGGGCGTTTAGGCAAACCAACGAATCGTGAAGAATGGGGCATGACACCACAAACGGTGAACGCCTATTACAACTCGTCTTTTAACGAGATCGTGTTCCCTGCGGGCATCTTGCAGCCACCTTTCTTTGACCCCGCTGCCGACATGGCAGTGAACTACGGCGGCATCGGCGCAGTAATCGGCCACGAGATGGGCCACGGCTTCGACGACCAAGGCTCTAAATCAGATTCGCTCGGCGTGCAGCGTAATTGGTGGACTGATGACGATCGCGCCAACTTCGAGAAATTGACCACAGCGCTCGCCGCGCAGTATGACCAGTTCGAGCCGGTGCCTGGCTATTTCGTTGACGGCAATTTCACCCTCGGTGAAAACATTGGTGACGTCGGCGGCCTCTCACTTGCCTATCGCGCCTATAAATTATCATTCGGCGGCGAAGAGGCTCCGGTCATCGACGGCCTCACAGGCGACCAGCGCTTCTTCCTAAGCTGGGCGCAGGTGTGGCAGCGTAAGTACCGTGAAGACGCACTAATCCAACGCCTCACCTCCGACCCGCATTCCCCGTCCGAGTTCCGCGTGAACGGCGTGGTTCGCAACTTCGACGAATGGTATGAGGCGTTCGATGTGCAACCCGAAGATGCGCTCTATCTCGCGCCGGCAGACCGCGTGCGGATTTGGTGATTCAAACAAAAAGAAGATTGAGAATGAAAAATCAACGCGTACGAACAGCACGAAACTTCGCCTCAGTCACACTCATTGCGCGGTGTGCCCTCAGTTTCTCGCTTCTGCTTTTTTCGTCGGCGTCTTTGGCTCAGGACTTCGATACTATTATAGCCAACGGCCGCATTGTCGATGGCTCAGGTAATCCTTGGTACAAAGCCGATGTTGGCATTCGCGGAGATCGAATTGTCTCTATTGGCGATCTCTCGGCCAAGCAGGCTACGCAGATTATCGATGCCACTGGGCTGGTTGTGGCACCGGGTTTTATAGACCCACACACGCACGCTCTGCGCGGAATTTTCGATGTGCCCACGGCGGAGAGTTCGCTTCTACAGGGCGTGACTACGCTCACCGAAGGCAACGACGGCAGCTCCCCTTTCTCTATTGCAGCCCACTACGCTGAAATCGAAGCCAAACGCATTAGCCCAAACTGGGCTGTCTTTGTTGGACAAGGCACGATTCGCGAGGCGGTTGTCGGGCGCGACGATAGAGAAGCAACACCGCTCGAGCTTGCGCGCATGAAGGCTATGGTTGCCGAGGCAATGCGCGACGGTGCGCTGGGGATCTCGACTGGCCTTTTCTATGTGCCCGGTAGTTTTACGCCAACAGACGAAGTCGTCGAACTTTCTAAGGTTGCCGCACAGTACGGAGGTATCTACATTTCGCATATGCGCGAGGAAGCCAATCAGCTGCTCGACTCGGTGAACGAAACGATCGCTATCGGAGAGCAGGCCAGTATTCCTGTTCAGATAACCCATCACAAGGTGATCGGCGTTCAGAACTGGGGAGCGTCGGTCAACAGCCTACAACTTGTCGATGAGGCCCGCGCCCGCGGTGTCGATGTCACACTCGATCAATACCCCTACACCGCATCGCAAACGAGCATCAACGCGCTTATTCCACAGTGGGCGCAGGAAGGCGGCCGCGCAAAAATGCTTGAGCGCCTCGAGAGCCCCGAGACTCGGGGAGCGGTCAAAGCGGCAATCGTAGATAAGATTTTATTTGACCGCGGCGGCGGCGACCCCAAGAATGTGTCTATCTCGCGCAGCCCAAACGATCGGTCAATTGAAGGGAAGAATCTTGCCGAAATTACGCGCGATCGCGGATTCGAACCCAGTGTCGATAACGCCGCAGAAGTGACGATGGAGATTGTCGAGATCGGCAATGTCAGCGCGGTATATCATGCTATAGGCCCACAGGATGTCGATCGCATCATGCAGCATCCTGCAGTTGCCATCGGCTCAGACGGTCCGGTTGGCGTATTCGGCGAGGGCGCGCCGCATCCGCGTCAGTATGGCACTTTCGCGCGAGTGCTCGGGCACTACGTTCGCGAACGCGGTGTTATAAGCCTCGAAAACGCCATTCGCAAAATGACTAGCCTCACGGCTCAGCGCTTAAGCATTCGCGACCGAGGTCTATTGGTCGAAGGCTATTTCGCAGACATAGCGATTTTCGATCCGGACGCCATAATAGACAAAGCGACATTCGAGCAGCCGCATCAGTATGCGGTTGGCGTGGACACTGTGTTGGTCAATGGCGAACTCGTGGTCACGAACGGCAAGCACACCGGCGCACGCCCTGGGAGAGTGCTGCATGGGCCAGGGTTTCAGACCCCCTGAAACACACGCCCTTTGGCGAGATAAATCAAAACTTGGCGAAAGTACCTAGACACCCCTATCAAATAACGCGCAGAGAACCCGAAACTACGCCATAAAACGCACTTGGCACGATACTCGCATTATTCATAGCATCATGTTTAATGCGGAGTTCACAGTATGAAATTTCTTTCGACCCTCGGCCTTCTCGGCCTCACCCTTATTGGTCTGATCATAGCCATACCGATTCTGTCGGTCGCTTTCTCTGTGTTTGGCGCGCTCGTAATCTTTCTTGTTTGGATCGCTCCGTTCTGGATTATCGCGACATCGGATCAGACCACAGGCTTTGAGAAAATCGCGTGGCTGATCGCGATGGTTTGCCTGTCTTGGTTTGCGTGGGTGTTCTACTTCTTTCTCGCGCCGCTGAAAAGGCGTGACGACTACTATGGTTACACTCGGCGGTAACTGCGTTTTTGGTGGAGCCCTAACTTGTCCACCGATGCGACGCGGCCGCGCATGCTGTGCCGCGGCGCATTTTTCGTTGTTTCATTCGTTCCGGTAATCTGTCTTCACTCGCACTTTTACGCCCTTGCACGACGCTGGCCATTAGGCGAGACTTACCCACGATGGAATCCCTTTTTAGTCGCTATGTAAGGAAAACAAAAATGATAAAGAAAGCGCTAGTAGTAGCCACCGCGGCAGCAGTATTTAGCATGGCAGTAGTAACAACGGCAAACGCGCAAGACGCGCCCACTCCCGAGCAGGTAGCAGCCGGCGCCGCGGATACGCGTCAATCGGTATTCAAACTGTTGCGTTTCTATTTGGTGCCACTTGTGGGCATGGCGCGCGGCGCACCTTTTGATGCAGAGCTTGCAGAGAAGAACGGCCGCCGCATTGCTGCTCTCGCACCTTCTATTCCTGATGTTTTTATGCACGATACTCGCGACTTCGATGTCGAAACCGAGGCTCTCGATGTAATCTGGGAAGATAAAGCAGAGTTCGAAAACAAAGCCATGGCCTTAATGAATAACGCCAATGCCTTTGCAGATCTTGCCGCAACCGGCGATCGCGGTCAGACACTCGGTGCTTTTAGAGCGCTAGGCGGCTCATGCGGAGATTGTCATGACACGTTCCGCGTCGACAACGACTGATCTCTATATGCCCTATATTTAACCCCTACATCGACCCTCTAGCGCTACCGCGTGAAAAACGCGGCTAGCGCAAGGCGGTCGGCGTCTGTAAGGCGAGACGTGTTGTGTTCGATAACGTCGCTCATGTCGCCGCCAACGAAATCTGCATCGGGCTTCATACCAAGCAGTAAAAACAAGTCGAAGCTGTTTCGGTCCCATTCTTCTAACGCCTCGCTATCGATTGACTCGATAGTGTCTTCGCCGATTTGTGCGCCTGCAAATTCCCGTGCGAGCTGCGAAATACCCAGTCCACTGCGCGGCGTATGGCACTCACCGCAGTGCCCGAGATTTCGGGCAAGGTAGGCGCCGCGCGCTATAAGCAACGACTCTTCTTGCCCTGTGATCAGTTCGGGTTCTTTGCCGCTCGTTAAATCAGCCAGCAGGTTCCAACCCACAAGCGCAAAACGCGAGAGCCACCAAGGTGTTTCATGCTCAGGGACGGCATTGTTTACTGGATCAAGCGACAAGAGATACGCACCGATATCGAGAACTTCCTCGTCATCTAGGCCGGCATAAGAACGATAGGGAAACGCAGGAAAATAGAAACTGCCTTCGGGCGAGCGCCCATGCTTAAGCGCGCGCAAAAAATCCTTTGCGCGCCAATCACCAATACCCGTGTCGACATCAGGCGTAATGTTCGGCGCGTAGAACGTGCCAAAGTCAGTAACCAACGCATGGCCGCCACTGAGAATCGCGGGGTTGGTTGCCCCCTCTTCGTTGACCTCTAGGTGACAACTCACACAGCCACCTGCATTGACAAGATAGGCACCGCGAGCAATCGCGTCATCGCTGCTTGAGATTACAGCGCTGTTATCGACTGACGGGGGCGTAAGCAAAAAATAGGCAATAGCCACAACGACCGCAACGCAAATCGTAAGTATTCTCGTGCGTAGCGGCCATTGATTCATTTCACTCGTCTCCTTCTAGCGTCTGGATAGACACCGTGACAGACACCGTGCTGCTAGATGAGCTGACTCAGCATCTCTTGGTTATACGTGACCAGTTCATCAAATTTGCCCGCGCGAACTTTGGTGACCCAGTCGGGGTTTGCGATTAGCGCGCGGCCCACAGCAATCATATCGAACTCATCGGCTTCCATGCGCGTGATCAGATCGTCGATGCTTGCAACTTCCGCTTCGCCGCCGCGGTAAGTCGCAATAAATTCCTCAGTCAGACCCACGCTGCCAACGCTGATAGTTGGCTTACCGGTAATCTTTTTCACCCAGCCAGCTAAGTTGAGGTCAGAGCCTTCGAATTCGGGTTCCCAGAAACGTCGAGTACTGCAGTGGAATATGTCGACGCCTGCGTCGGAAAGCGGCTTAACGAACTGCTCAAGTTCTTCGAGGCTCGGCGCGAGACGCGCAGTAAAGTCTTGCTGCTTCCACTGCGAGAATCGCAAAATGATCGGATAATCATCGCCGATCTCGGCGCGAATACTTTGCACAATATCGGTAGCGAAACGCGTGCGCTTAACGAGCGAGCCGCCGTATTGGTCGTCGCGCTGGTTCGTACCTTCCCAAAAAAAGTTATCGATGAGGTAGCCATGTGCGCCGTGAAGCTCGAGTGTATCGAAGCCTAAGTCTTTAGAATCTTTCGCCGCCTGCGTAAACGCGGCGATCAGTTCATCGACTTCAGCATTACTGAGTGCGTCATAAACCTTCTTACCCGGCCCTACTAAACCCGATGGCGTGGCCGACGGAAATTCAGGATACGCGCCTTCGCCAGGACGACGCATACCACCCTGATGCCACAGCTGAGGCGCTATCTTGCCGCCTGCTGCGTGAACTGTTTCAACAATTTTATGCCAGCTATCGAGCGCCTTGCCGTGAAAGCCAGGAATGCGCACCTCGTTGGACGCTGCCTTGTGGTTGACCGTAGTGCCTTCGGTGATGATGAGGCCAACATCATTTTCGGCACGGAGTTTGTAATACTGCAGCACCGCGTCGTCGGGCACGCCGTCGGGCGAAAACTGCCGAGTCATTGGCGCCATAGCAACGCGGTTCTTGAGGGTGAGTTTGGGGCTGGTAAACGGGGTAAAGAGAATATCGGGATTCATCGAGCGGTCTCTGCGTTAATTGTATAAAAAGCGTGTGGTCGTCATGTGTGTGATCCACATAATAGGGCGCTGCTGGATTGCTGTCGAGTTCTAGCGCCCCACGGCAGCAGCGCGCAATACTTGCCGATTCGCCTCGGTTGGCGCGGGTTCGGATTCGCCGAATATCGCGCGAATCCAGTGCCCGTCTGTCGGATTGGGGAATACAATATAGTCGGCGCCAAAACGCGCAGCGTCTGCATGCATCAAGGCTTCGCGCTCTGCGACATCGGTGACGTAATAGCGCCGCGCAAAATCATTGAGGTTGTCGCCCAGCGAAGCGATCACGTGGTAGTCGCTGCGAATCTGTGCTTGCACAGCCTCTTTGTTTGACGTCTGTCGCAGCACGCGAAGGTTTTCGGCGCGGACGTTTTCGAAGCCAGCAGCGCGCAGATTGCCGAGCGCAAGCTCGAAGGTCGCCTCGCCCTGATCGCGATTCGTGACGAAAAACAGAGTCACGCCGTTTGCCTCACAAAATGCTGCGAACTCGCGCGCACCCGGGCTGGCGACGAATTCGTTGTTTGGCACCCAGGCGTCCCACGTGGCGTCGTCAAAGAAGTCGCCACCCTCTGCTATTAGCTGGCCCCAGTAGGCGCCGGACAAAAGCACGGTTTCATCGACGTCGGTGATTACTGCAAGCGCACGCGTATCGTTACCAGCGCTTGCCTTACGCGCGGCGAGCGCTTGCTCAACCCGCAGCTGCGCGAGCGCGAAGCCTTGATAATAGAGCGCACGAAATTCAGCCGCGGTTTGGCGCCAAGCGATTGCGTAGAGCAAAGGATTGGTAAGCTCGGCTCGCTCGGTCTCGGTCTGTGCCTCGGCAGCGGAAACCGGTGTTACCAACGCGCTCAGTAATAGCGCAGCTGCGGCACCCGTTTTTAGTGTTCTAGTCGTCATTGCTCATCCTTCTGTCTATTTTTTTGTTCGGTCTGCTGTTCGGTCTGCTGTTTGCTCTTCTACCTATTAGACTGCGAGAGTGCGCTTAGTGTCCCGCGGGTGGTAATAATACGCACAGTTGGTCTATATTGCTTAGTACATCCGACCCTGTGTGCAAGGAATACTATCGCTATGCGGCTATCGTTTAAATTACCCTTCCACTTACTCGCCTTCTCTGCAGGGCTCCTGGCAAGCGCGATGGGATTTGCCGACCCCTATCGCATACTGATTTCGAACGACGACGGCATCAATTCGCCACTTATTCATGCCCTACGCGACGGGCTGGCGACACTCGACGATGTCGAGATTGTGGTGTCGGCGCCCGATGCAAACAAATCTGGAAGCAGCCAATCGACAGACGGCGGCGCACGCACTGTCGAGCGTATTTTTACTAACGGCGAATTTTTTGGCTATGCCGTCGACGGCCGCCCTGCCGATGCTGTGCGCTTCGGGCTCTTGCACCTTGGCAAAGACGAGCCGTTCGATCTCGTCGTGTCTGGCATTAATCAAGGCGCCAATGTCGGTGATGTCTCGCATCTTTCGGGCACTGTAGGTGCAGCGATGGAGGCTATTTATCAAGGCGTTCCAGCAATCGCCGTGTCGCAAGACACCGCAAATGTCGATACCTCGGTCACTGTTAATCTTACCCGTCAGCTGGTGGCGAAATATCAACGCGAAGGCGCACCCGAGGGCGTAGTCATCTCGATTAATGTCCCCGGCGGCGAGTTAAAAGGCGTCGCGGTTAGGCCCATGGGCGAGTCCTATCTCAAATTTTCTCCCTACGAGCTCACGCGCACAAACGGCGAGGTCAGTGAATTCGAGGCCTCGTATGTGGGCAATCGAGCGCTAGATTCGACAAGCGATACCTATGCCTATCAAAATGGCTACGCCACCATCACCCCACTTAAATTTGACTGGACCGCGCATGAAATGCTGAGCGAAATCGAAACCTGGGGATTAGCGATTGACTGATTTCACTAATGAGAACGAGATGCCTGAACAAGGCTTTCTCGAGTTCGAACATATCGTGCAGGTAAATGAGCCGGCAAATCCAACTAGCAACGATATAAGCCGCGCACATCTCTGGGAAGGACTGGTGCTTAGGGCACGAAGCCCTCAGCGATTTATCGAAGGCATCGACTGCTTCTCGCACCCTCAGAACGGCGCTGGTTTTGTTCGCGAAATCAGCGCGGGCGATGCGCACTTTTACGAAGATGTGACGCTCGAACACGAATCGCGCGTGCTCACTAAAACCCATCGCGATAAGCCGCAGATACACGCCGAAAGCGAAGCATCGATCGAAGAACCCGAAGAGGGTTATCTGTTTGTGCGCTTTCGCTATCGGCGCGAATTGCCAGACGAACATCGCGCAGTAGATGTCGGCGAACATCTAAAAGCGGCGTATGCCCGGCTCGACACCGATGCGATTAAACTGATTAGAGTGATGACAGAGAATAATTCGTTTACCGCGCTAGTCAATTAACGCGTTCGTTAATCAAGGAGCAACCCTATGCCGTTTTATTCACGATTGTTCGTAGCCCTTTCTCCTTCAGCCTTCGTATCTGCAGTCCTGACAACCGCGATGCTCTGTTTTGCGCCGGCTGCGTTTGCAGAGCGCACCGCTGCCGACGACGAGAGCCATATCGACGATCCCCGCGTTCAGCATCGCAGCTATACCTTCGAGCCTACTGGCGAGACTATTCCTTACGCTATTTTTGTGCCCTCCTCTTATGATCCTGATGGTACAGAAGCGCTACCGCTTCTCGTTTCTCTACACGGACTTGGCCGCAGCTACGACTGGCTGATGGGCTATCACGGCCTACTCGACCAAGCAGAAGAAAGCGGCTACGCAGTAGTGACACCCCTTGGCTATATTCGCGAAGGCTGGTTCGGATCGCGCCCGGCCGAAGACCCTCAAGACGGCGTTTATAGCGAGCAAGATGTAATGAACGTACTAGAACTTGTGCGCGCCGAACTGCGCATAGACAGCGACCGCATCTTTCTCTGGGGGCACTCGATGGGAGGAGGCGGCACTTATCATATAGCCGCAGAACACCCTGAGATATTCGCCGCACTTGGCGTCGCAGCGCCTGCTCCCGCAATCTCAGCACCTATGGATGACATACTCGACAAAATTGCCCACCTCCCGATCTTTATTTTGCAAGGCGATCAAGACGATCTAGTGCCTGTTTTCGCCACACGCACGTGGGTTGCTGGGATGGAAGAGCGCGGTATGCAGCACCTGTATGTCGAGATCGAAGGGGGAGACCATTCGCTGCTCATCTCGCAGGATGCCACCAACATGCAGAAATTTATCGATTTCTTTAACATCGTGGGCCACAAATAATGAACGCACGCGTCGCTAAAACGCTCGCCACACGACTTACTCTTATTGCTTTTGCCGCGCTCAGTGGCTGTACAGCGAGCTTTGTCATCGAAACGGATAGCCCACCCAAGGCGTCGACTGTTCGTACGCTCGAATGGCCCCTGCATAATTTCGACTTGGCCGGCACGCGCTTCACGCCCAGCGATCAGATCACTCCCGACAATGTCGCCTCTCTAAAACCCGCGTGGCTTTTCCAGCATGGGGTTATCGATGGCGTGAGTAATCAAACCACGCCCATTATTGTCGATGGGATTATGTATGTGACCGACGCGCGCGGCAGCGTCTACGCAACCAATGCCACCGATGGCCATTTGCTTTGGGAATACAACGTCAGTGGCAAACTCGGCGGTGGCCGCCGCGAAGGCTATATTTTTAGGCACCGCGGTGTCGTCGTCGACGACGGCATTGTGTATACCGCCGCAGGTTCTTTCATTTTTGCGCTCGATGCGAAAACCGGCGAACCAATCGAAGGCTTCGGCGATGGCGGCATGGCGCCGGTGATCCTTGACGTGTTGCATTTAAAAGACCCCAGCATCGACACCGCGATCTCGGTCGGCTACTGGTTTACAACAGCACCGCAGATTCATAATGGCATGCTCTATATCGGGACTACTCGCAGCGAAAGTCACATTGCCGGCGGCTATGTACTGGCAGTGAATGCGAAAACCGGCGAAGTCGAATGGCACTTTAATACCGTGCCGCAGGACGAAACCGATCAGGGTTGGGATCTCGCTGGTCCAACGTGGGTCGGCGGCGAGCGCAACGGCGGTGGCATTTGGGAGACGCCCTCGATAGATCCCGAGCTCGGCCTCGTCTATTTTGCGGTCGGCAATCCTTTCGGCAACAGCACCAAACGCGACGGTATCAATTTATTCACCAACGCGATCATCGCACTGACACTCGACACAGGAAAACTCGAGTGGTTTTACCAGCAGGTGCATCACGACGTGTGGGATTACGATTCTGGCAATCAACCTGTGCTGTTCGATATGTTAGTCGACGGCATTCAGGTGAAGGCGCTGGCTCAGGCGAGCAAAAATGGCTGGCTCTATATACTCGACCGTGAGACCGGAGAGCCCGTGCACCCTATTCCCGAGATCGCCGTGTCGATCGAGACTGCGACCGAAGGCGAAGAACCTTGGCCTACACAGCCAATCCCACACAAGGCCAACGGCGAACGTATGGAGCCCGTGTCGCCTGTCTATCCAATTAATATTCCCGCCGAGCAACTCGAGGAATATCACTTAGTCGAGCAGTTCACGCCTATCGGCCCTAATCAGATTTTCGCCCCAGGCTATGGCGGCGGCTCCAATTACGCACCCATCGCGTTTAGTCCGCTCACGGGACTGCTTTATGTGAATGCAATTGACCAACCGTTTCGCTCGGGCCGCGAACCGATGGGCTATTTTTCGGCCTACGATCCAACGACCGGCGAACTGGTGTGGCGGCAGATATTCGAGGGCTATGGCCAAGCAGGCGCGGTGGTGACAGCAGGAGGTGTTGTCTTTGTTGGCGCGGGGAGTAATACAGCCGGCTACTTCTATGCCTATGATGCGGCAACAGGCGAGGAGCTATGGAAATTTAACACAGGGTCGGGCATTTTCGCCTCCCCTGCTCTCTATGTGATCGACGGTAAAGAATACGTCAGCGTTGCGTCAGGTGGCGGCAGCCGAGGCAGACGCGGAGGCGATTTGATTCTCACCTTCGCGTTGCCGTAGCGCTGGCTTTACCCTATTTCTCAGCAGCTAATCCAGCGCTATAGATATCGGCAACCGTGACCGCTGTCATATTAAATATGCCACGCGATGTCACCGAGGGAATCACAATATGCGCAGGCTTGCGGAAGCCATTGATGAACGGGCCAATCAACAGCGCGTCTGTCATCGAGCGTATCAGCCCCATCGCGATATTCGCCGCGTCGAGGTTTGGCATCACTAAAACATTCGCGCGGCCTTTGATATTTGCCTTCGAGTAGATTGTCTCGCGCAGCTTAGGATTAAGCGCACTGAGCACATGCATCTCGCCATCAACCTGCAGGGCAGGATACGTGTCACGCAGAATTTCACCAGCAAGTCTTACCTTCCGCGCCGAAGGGTTGTTCGCGGTGCCGAAATTCGAATGAGACAGCAGCGCTACCTTGGGCTCGATACCAAAGCGCTTCACGAGGTCGATACTCGCCTCAGTAATTTTCACCAACTCATCCGACGTCGGGTCGACATTCATCGACGTGTCTGCCAAGAACAGAGGGCCATCTGGCAGCAAAAGAACCGCGGTAGACGACACCAACTGCTTGCGAGTCTCGGACCTATTCGCAGGGCCGAGCAGATGCATAATTTCACGCAGGTGGAAGTCGAAGCGCCCAACCTTGCCGCAGATCAAGCCGTCGGCATCGCCGCGCGCGACCATCACAGCAGCAATGGCCGTATTGTCACCGCGCATTATTTTTCGTGCCGCATCGACAGACACACCATGCCGGCCAACCGCTTCATGATAGAAAGAGGCGAAGTCGTCGTGCTGTTCGTAATGCATAGGATCGAAGACTTCGACTTCGTTATCTAGATCGATGCGTAGGCCAAGCCTGTCGATCTTTCGCTCCATAGTCTTGCGATGACCTATGAGAATAGGCGTGGCGATATTCTCATCAACCACCGCCTGTACTGCCATTAGCACATCGTCATTATCGCCTTCGGCGTAAACAATCCGCGCTGGGGATTTTTTCGCCACCTCGATAAGCGGCTGCATAAACAGCCCTGCCTGATTTACAAATTCATGCAGCTTTTGCTTGTATGCCTCGAGGTCTTCGATGGGTCGGGTAGCAACGCCACTCTCCATCGCTGCCTTAACAACAGCAAGCGGAATGTCTTCGATCAGGCGCGGATCGAACGCCTTAGGAATGAGGTACTCTGGTCCAAACCGTAGTTTCTCGTCTGCGTAAGCCGCGGCAACAACGTCCGACGTCTCTTTGGTAGCAAGATCAGCAATCGCTCTCACCGCAGCCATCTTCATTTCTTCATTAATGGTCGACGCACCGCAGTCGAGCGCGCCGCGGAAGATGAAGGGGAAACAGAGAACGTTATTAACCTGATTAGGGTAGTCCGATCGACCTGTCGCAATAATGGCATCCGGACGCGCCGCCATCGCCTCTTCGGGCATAATTTCAGGAATCGGATTCGACATCGCAAGGATGATCGGCTTAGGCCCCATCTTCTTTACGAGCTCGCCGTTTAATACGCCCGGACCCGAGAGTCCCATGAAAAGATCGGCGCCATCGATCGCGTCTTCGATTGTGCGATCGCTTGTTTCAATCGCGTAGTCTTCTTTCCACGGATTCATGCCTTCTTTACGACCGGCGTAAATGACTCCGTTACGATCGATCATGCGCACATTTTGCTTTTTAAGGCCCATGCTTACCAGAAGGTCGACACAGGCAATACTCGCCGCCCCTGCGCCCGAAACCACGAGCTTCACGTCGCCAATTTCTTTTTCGACTATGCGCAGGCCGTTGTAGATTGCCGCCGCTGCGACAATCGCCGTGCCGTGCTGGTCGTCGTGAAAAACGGGTATTTTCATGCGCTCACGCAGCTTGTTCTCGATCATAAAGCACTCGGGCGCTTTGATGTCTTCGAGATTAATACCACCGAACGTTGGCTCGAGGCTCGCGATAATATCAACCAATTTGTCGACATCGGTCTCGTCGATCTCGATATCGAACACGTCTATGTTGGCAAACTTTTTAAACAGAACCGCCTTGCCTTCCATCACCGGCTTAGAGGCCAACGGGCCTATATTACCGAGTCCCAGCACCGCCGTGCCGTTTGTGATTACCGCCACTAGATTGCCGCGCGAGGTTACTGAGGCAACCTCTGTTGGGTTCTCTACAATCAGCTCGCAGGCGTGTGCCACGCCGGGCGAGTAAGCCAGCGACAAATCGCGCTTGTTCGCGAGGGGCTTTGTAGGCCGGATTTCGAGCTTACCCGGTAGCGGATGGGTGTGATAACGGAGGGCGCTTTCTTTAAACGAATCGGTCATTAATTTATTACTTCTCTTAAATCTAGAGGCGGGGTTGCGAAGACCACATTCTAACGTCGCCGCACTCTAAATGCTATTTGCAAAGCACGTGAATGGCGATCAAAGCCGCGAAATCACTAGCCTAAACCCAATAGTCGGGTTGCGTACGCTAGGATCAACTGCCCCGCGCACCGCGCTTCGCACATTATTGATTGCGTCTTGAAAAGAGCCGCCTCGCATAACCCAAAGCGAATCGGCACGCAGCAATGCCTCGGCGCTAGGCATAACGAATGGGTAATCGACGAGCGGACTGCGGGTAAGCTCCCAAGCGTTGCCCGCCATGTCAGCGATTCCATAACTGCAGGACTCACAACTAAGCGAGCCGACTGGCAATAGAGCGGCACTGGCAACATTTGCAAAGGTGCCGTTAGGCTCCATGCCCCAAGGAAAAATCCGCCCGTCGGTGCCACGCGCTGCCTTTTCCCACTCAGCTTCGCTAGGTAACGTCACTTTGGCGCCAGCGTCGAGCGCCTTACGCAGGGCAACCGGCGTTGCTGCCGACCTACGCAACTGCGAATCGAGCCAGCGCGCATAGCTCAAGGTCTGTGGCAATGAGACAGAGGTTACTGGCAGCGCTGGGTCTAGCTCTGCGAATGCCTCGGCGCTCGACGACTCAATCGCCGAAAGGTAATAAGCAAATTGCGCGTTGGTGACCTCAAAACGGCCAATGAAATACTCTGGCAAGTCGACCCTGCCTTGGCGCTGTGTCGACGACCAGCGCTCATTCTCATAGGCCATCCGATCGCGCTGAGGATTGCTGCCCATGATGAATTCGCCAGCAGGAATAGAAACGAACCCCCACAGTGGATCTCCGGGCAGTGCAAATTTTTCTTTAGCCTCTGATAACGCTGATGTCTCTGATGTCTCTGATGCAGGACTCGTTGCCTCATCTAGCTTCAGACTCTGATAGCTCATGAAGGCCGCGGTGAAGGCCACCAAGGAGAGCATTACCGTAATGCCAACGGCGCGGCCCGGTGCTTGGTAGTCGAGGTTCTGCGCAAGAAAGGGATCTGCTTTTTTGGGCTCGTTTACTGCGCCTTTTTTACCCCTTCCCGATGCCATACGTTGTTATTCCCCTGCCGTAGCAGAACGCTCGCAGGCGAATGCCCAATCATGGACACATGCCCGCGCGTAAAGTTCGAACACCGGCGTGTCCATCAAATTCTTACCGCCTTGGCGCAGCATAAGCCGTAAATCTAACTCGAGCGGCTCGGCTCTCAACGCCGTTTGCTCTTGAAGTAAATTTGCACAACCCGCCTGAAATTTGAGCTCACAGGCGCGAGCGAAATAGCTGTAAGCAAGCTCTACATCGCGATCAACTATTGCGCCCTCGCGATAGTGTGCGCCGAGCTCATTGCACGCCCACGCGGCATTGTCGCCGCAATAGGTCGATTCAACGCTCACGAGTCGGTCGCAGGCATTGGGCAACTGCGCCGAACAAGACTGCTCCCAAAACGGCACACTGTCGCCGGGATGCTGTGCATCGGTGCGCCCAAGCAGCGACATAAGACCAAACACCGAAATCCAAATCATCATGTGTGCGACATTGGCGCGTCCACTAAACCAAGCAGGATTCCAAAGGTTTAGCACCGCGTCCGAATTAATGCGGCGCACTAAGCGGTCGATGCCAATCACGCTGAGATTGAGCAGCGGCACACACAGTAATTTGTCGTAGAGCGTAGGCTCACCAAACCAGCCGAGAATCGTATACAGCGCAAACACACCGATACCATATAGCACGCCAAAAAGTGTTTTCCCGAGAGGAGTACGAGGCGAAGTAGAGGGGTCTGTAATCAGAAGATGCAGCCCAAGAAATACCGCGGCGGGAATGTCTGAATCGAGAAAGTACGGCACGCCGGCAATAGCAGCATACAGCGCGCTAAAACCAAACAATGTGATGGCTGCGGCGCCCGACACAAGCGTGATCGAGAAAAAGTACATAACAACTAGGCCGACCGTAAACAGATAAGTATAGATTCCCGGCGCGAGCGTCAGCGTCGATGAAATTTCAGGCGCCCATGTCAGGTCTGTGGTGCCTGTCGTGATAAGTATCAATGAAAAGAATCCGAGGCTAAACGCCGACGGGTTAAAGATATGCACGCTGCGTCCATCGCGATTCCAGCGCACAAACTCTTTGCCTAAAAAGCCCACGGCAATCATAACAAACTGCATGTAGAACCAGTCGTCGTGAAACCACAGAAAAAGGTTGGTACTAAAAATAATAGGAATGGGTCCAAACCCGAGCATGTAGCTACGACGCCGCGACCAAGCGAGCAACATACCGAAGGTATAAGCAAACATCACCTGCCCGGCAAGCAACCAGAGGTGATCGTAGACCGGTCGCCAGTAATAGCCCCAATAAAGGTAGACACTGAACTGCACCATCGCTTGAACATAGTGCTGAGAATAAATGGCGCTGCTGAAGTCTTTGAGCGCAGGACGCCGAGCAAGGTGAATAAGCATGAAACCTTGCCACAGCAGAAGCACCACCGATGCGCCCCAAAACGAATACATGAGCGTCGAATTACTAGCTATGCGTGGGGCAAACGAGAGCACGAATATCGCAAGCGTCAGCGCCATCGGAAGTTTAAAACTGCCCACTACCTGCGAAAGGCGCAGCGCAGGGATCGTGTCCACCTGAGTCGAATTCATTGATCGTGTCTCGTCTGTCTTGTCTGTTGCATCTCGGTCACTTGCAACCTGCTGGCTAGCATAAACCATGGGGTACGCTGTGTTCAATTTAGCTGCTGTCGCAAAGGCTTGAAATCTGCTCTACAGAAGCGTAATTTCAGTAGGCTAGACGTCTTACTTACAATCTGAATACCGCCCGACCCACCGCTAACTAACGCAACAAAAACAAAGCGATCCCGAGAGGTTTGTATGAATAGCGATGCCTATAACCCATCCCGCTTCTCCGAGTTAACAGCGCCATCACGCAAACGTGTACGCTATGCGCAAGGACTCGGTTGTTCGGTCATTGTCGCAGCGCTAAGCTGCCAGTTAGCGCTCGCACAAGACGTGGGCATTCCTCGCACCGAGCATGGACACCCCGACTTTCAGGGTTTTTACACCTTCAGAACTATCACTCCGCTTAATCGCCCACCCGAACTCGCCGACAAGGCAGTGCTAACGCCCGAAGAAGCGGCAGAATGGGAAGAATTCGAGAATCAACGCCAAAACCGCGACCTCATCGTCGACAGCGTCGGCGGAGCCGGCTATCCACCTGGCGTCATCTCCTATAACGAGTTTTGGTATGAGCGCGGCAGCGAGACTATTGCGAGCCGACGTACTTCGCTCATCTACGACCCGCCTAATGGACGCATTCCCGAGCTCAACGAGGCCGGCAAACAGCGCCGCGAAGACTACCGCAACATGATTTTTAACAGCGCAGGCCCCGAAGGCCGCACAACCGTCGATCGCTGCCTTACCGGCTTTATCGGCGGACCACCGATGATTCCCGGCTCTTACAACAACAACATGCAGCTGGTGCAGACCAAAGACCACATCATTATTTTAAATGAAATGGTGCACTCGGCGCGCATCATCAAGCTCAATGCCAAACCCAGCGGCCTTCAGCCCAAATGGGAAGGTGAGTCGGTCGGACATTGGGAAGGTGACGTCCTCGTTGTCGAAACCAACAACTTCTACCACGACTACAACCTCCGCGGGATGTCAGAGCAAGCAACAATTACCGAACGCTTCACCTATGTCGCCGACGGCTTGCTCGAATATGACTTCACTGTAAACGACCCAAAGAGCTGGGACTCATCCTGGTCGGCACTCGTACCACTGCGCCGCTCCGCAGATCCCGTGTACGAATACGCCTGTCACGAGGGAAATCACGGCCTCATCGGAATTTTAGCCGGCTGGCGCCGCTACGAGTCGATGGGCATGAATGGTGACGGCTCGCCGTTGTCCGAGACACAGGGCGCTGTCGCTACCGACGAGTAAATCACTGTATTAATCAGGAGTAATAATGAAAACAAACACTTCAATGCCAACCCTTAGAGCGGCGCTTTTAGCCGGCTGTTTAGCAATGCCTGCGCTGGCGATCGCTCAAGCCGATATGCCGCCGGTCAACGATCTCCCCAACCCTTACACGACACAAGCCGGCTACTTTAAAATGCCCGAAGGTCGCAACTGGGGCTCGAGCAGCACGGTTGATATCGATATAGACGGGGAGAGTGTCTGGATCGCAGAGCGCTGTGGTGGCAACGTAAATGCCTGCGTTAACAGCCCAGACACTAATCTTGTGATGCTGTTCGACAAAGACGGCACGCTGGTGCGCAGCTTTGGCGCAGGCTATATCACCTGGCCACACGGTATCCATGTAGACCACGACGGCAACGTGTGGATAGCCGACGGTCGCGACAATCAGGGTGGCGACAATCCGCCGACCAAAGCCTATGGCCATCAGATTCACAAATTTAGCCCCACGGGTATTCACCTAATGGCGCTGGGTCAGAAAGCCGGCGGTCGCAACGAAGAGTATTTCTTCACACCTAACGACATGCACGTTGCCCCCAACGGCGACATTTTCGTTGCCGAGGGACACTCCAACACGGCAGGTACAACAGCTCGCGTACTCAAATTTAACGCCAATGGTGAGTTTTTAATGAGCTTTGGCGAAATGGGCTCCGACGACGGTCAGTTTATGCAGCCCCATGCGCTTGCGATGGACTCAAAAGGAAGGCTATTTATTGGCGATCGCAGTAATAATCGCGTTCAGATTTTCGACCAAGAGGGTAAGCATCTCGACACGTGGTATCAATTTGGTCGCCCGAGCGGCATCTATATAGACCAACACGATGTGCTTTATTCTGCAGACTCTGAGTCTGGCTCGATTAACCCCGACCACGGCGACTGGCTGCGCGGCATCCGCGTTGGTAGTGCCATCACAGGTGAGGTCGAGTTTTTGATTCCTGACCCCGACCCCGATTGCCGCGGCACTTGCACAGCAGAAGGCGTAGTTGCCGACAGGCATGGGAATATCTTTGGCGCCGAGGTTGGCCCGGTTGGTGGCATTAAGCGCTATGCACGAGGCGTGAAGTAATTTATCTGGGAAGGGGCATCGACCCCTTCCCTTTTTGCCTGCCTCTTAATTTGTTAACCGCCTAACCCCCGAGTTGCTTTCGACGCGCTCTCAGTTGCGCGAGAATCCGGGAAATTTCTTGCATCGCAGGCACCTCGCTCGTCACTCGCTTCATGTCTGCTTCTAAGGCTTCGTAATCCTCCGAGAGTAACGACTGAATCGCGAAACCACCCTGCAGGTTTTGTAAGTCCTGACCGTCGGTTCTATTCTTCTCGAGATTAACGTGCGTCGCAAAATTGGGCTCGCACGCTCGCACAGGAATATTAGAGCCCGTTGGTCTCTCTTTTCTGCAGAGAATATCGAACGCATCGCTGATGTTGTGTTTGTTATACGTCGCGAATAGCTGGTCTTCAGCCTCTTCAATGTATTTGGTTAATTCTGCGCGAGAAAGATCCGCGATCTGAATGACTTCGCCATCTTCTTGGCCAGCGACTTGCGCGGTGGCAATAAAAGCCATAACCCCAAACACACCGATTATTTTTATCTTCATGGCTGTGATTCCTTTTTAGGCTAAAAGCAAACTCTGCGCTGAGAAAATAGGACGTTTTTCTTTTTATTTATTCAGTAAGCCTATAGTGATAGCCTCTAAATCCCATCGACTATCGCGTTTAGCGTAACGCTTGGGCGCATCGCGGCAGACGCTTTCGCGGCATCCGGCTTGTAGTAACCGCCGATATCCATCGCAGGGCCCTGCACAGAACTAAGTTCTTCCACGATTTTCGCTTCGCCGCTGATCATCGCCTCGGCAACGCCAGCGAACTGGGCTTTAAGGGCTGCGTCTTTGTCCTGCGCGGCTAGCGCTTTGGCCCAATACATGGCCAAGTAGAAATGGCTGCCGCGGTTGTCGAGCTCGCCTACTCTGCGCGAAGGTGATTTATTCATGTCGAGAAATTCGCCGGTTGCAGTGTCAAGCGCATCGGCCAATACCTGAGCGCGAGCATTGCCGGTTACTTGAGCAAGATGCTCTAAAGAGGCAGCGAGTGCGAGGAATTCACCGAGCGAATCCCACCGTAGATGGTTCTCTTTTTCGAACTGCTGCACGTGCTTGGGCGCCGAGCCGCCGGCGCCTGTTTCAAACAAGCCGCCGCCTGCCATAAGAGGCACGATCGACAGCATTTTCGCGCTGGTGCCTAGCTCGAGAATCGGAAATAAATCGGTGAGGTAATCGCGCAATACGTTGCCGGTTACCGAGATTGTGTCTTGGCCCTTTTGGATACGCTCGAGCGAGAAACGTGTTGCCGCATTGGGCGCCATTGTGTGAAGTTCTAGTCCCGCGGTGTCGTGATCGGAGAGATACTTCTCAACTTTCTTGATCAGCTCGCGGTCGTGTGCACGCTCTTCATTGAGCCAGAAAACCGCGGGGGTTGCTGAGAGTCTCGCGCGGCTAACCGCGAGCTTAACCCAGTCTTGAATAGGCGCGTCTTTTACCTGGCACATGCGCCAGATGTCGCCTGCTTCTACTTCGTGGCTCAGTAGCACTGTGCCTTCGGCATCGATAACCGACACAGAACCGGCGGCAGGAATCTCGAAAGTCTTGTCGTGTGAGCCATACTCTTCTGCTTTCTGCGCCATGAGGCCAACGTTGGGTACGCTGCCCATAGTCGATGGATTCAACGCACCATTGGCCTTACAGAAGTCGATCACCTCTTGATAAACGCCTGCGTAACAACGATCGGGGATCACCGCTTTCATGTCTTTGAGGTTGCCGTCTGGCCCCCACATCTGACCGGAGGTGCGCAACGCGGCGGGCATTGATGCGTCGATAATGATATCGCTAGGCACGTGTAAATTCGTAATGCCACGGTCCGAATCGACCATAGCCATCTCGGGACGTGCTGCGTAACACGCAAGAAGGTCGGCTTCTATCGCCTCGCGCTCTGCATCGGGCAAGCTTTTAATCTTGGCATAAACATCGCCAATGCCGTTATTCACATCGACGCCTAATTTCTCAAACGTTGAGCCGTGTTTCGCAAACGCGTCGGCGTAGAAAACGGTAACCGCGTGGCCAAAAATGATGGGGTCCGAGACCTTCATCATCGTTGCCTTCATGTGTAGCGAAAACAGCACGTCTTTTGCTCGCGCGTCTTCGATCTGTTCGGCCAAAAAAGTACGCAGCGCGTTTTTGCTCATCACCGACGAGTCTATGATCTCGTCCGCTTGCAGAGCGATGCCCGCCTTTAAGACTGTCTCGGCACCGTTGGCGTCTTTGTGCACAATCGACGCGCTCGTCGCAGCCGGCACAGTGGCTGCGTGCTCGGAGCCGTAGAAATCCCCCTGTGTCATCGACGCTACATGCGATTTACTGTCTGCGCTCCACGCGCCCATCGAATGCGGGTGCTTGCGTGCGTAGGCTTTTACCGACTCCGGCGCGCGGCGATCCGAATTGCCTTCACGTAGAACAGGATTTACAGCACTGCCCTTTACGCGATCATAGCGTGCCTTAATGCCTTTCTCTGTCTCATTGGCCGGCTCTTCGGGGTATTCTGGTAGCGCATAGCCTTTGGCTTGCAGCTCTGCGATCGTTGCCTGAATCTGTGGCAGCGACGCTGAAATATTCGGCAGTTTAATGATGTTGGCGAAAGGGTCTTGCGTCAGCTCGCCCAATTCTGCGAGCGCGTCGGCTTGCTGCTGTTCGGGTTTTAGAAATTCAGCAAAGTTGGCAATAATACGTCCGGCAAGAGAGATGTCACGGATCTCAACCTCAACATCCGCAGCTTTAGTAAAAGCACTCACGATCGGCAGGAACGAGTAAGTCGCGAGGGCAGGCGCCTCGTCAGTCTCGGTATAGATAATTGTGGGCTTCTGCTCTGACATCTCTTTTCCCTTCAGCGTTTAATTTAAATAGATGGCTAGGTGATCAACCGCCCATTATAGCAGCGGCAGAGAGGCAGTAACAGGGGCCTCCACGGTGTTGCCATGGTCTTGCCATGACCTAGATAAAGACCCGTGTCATAATAGCGACATCGAATCACACAGTTTAGGAAATACCATGCTACTGACCACCGCCATCGAGGGTTTTACGCTACGCGCAGCAACGCAACATGACACAAGAGCTATTTTAGGGTTTATCAAAGAACTCGCCGACTACGAAAAGCTCGCCCACGAAGTGGTAGCCACTGAGGACACGCTCAACGAAACGCTGTTTGGCGACACACCCTATGCGCATGTCATTATGGCCGAGCTCAACGGCGTCGCTGTTGGCTATGCGCTGTTCTTCCATAATTTTTCTACTTTCACTGGCCGCCCTGGCATCTATCTCGAAGATCTGTATGTGCAGCCCACGCATCGCGGCCAAGGCTTTGGCAAACTCCTCCTCGCCTATTTGGCGCGCAAGGCAGTCGATATGAACTGCACGCGAGTCGAATGGTCTGTTTTAGACTGGAACCAACCCGCGATAGATTTTTATCGGTCGATAGGCGCATTGCCTATGGATGGCTGGACCGTGCAGCGTCTGGACGGCGAACGACTCGCCGGCTTCGCGAAAGAGTTTAAGTAGGAGCCTGACAATGACCGACATCGTCTTCGTGAATGGCAACTACCTACCCAAGCAAGAGGCAACAATTTCAGTATTCGACCGCGGCTTTATTTTTGGCGATGGCGTATACGAAGTAGTGCCGGTTATTAACGGCAAAATGGTCGACAAGATCTATTTTTTAGAGCGCCTTGCGCGCAGCCTTTGCGAGCTCGAAATCGAATGGCCGTGTAGCAGCGACGACGTAATCGCGATGATGAACGCGTTGATCACCCGTAATGCGATCGTCGAAGGCATGGTGTATCTGCAAATCACCCGCGGCATCGCCGATCGCGACTTCGCGTTTCCCGCAGGGATTACGTCGTCGATTGTTGCGTTTGCAAGCGTGCTTAAACTAATTAATAACCCCGCTGCGGGATCAGGCATTCCGGTGATGACAACGCCCGATCTGCGCTGGAAACGCCGCGATATTAAGTCGGTTAATTTGCTGGGGCAGGTACTTGCAAAGCAGGATGCGTACGCGCGTGGGGGCAAAGAGGGTTGGATGGTCGAAGACGGGGTGATTACCGAAGGGGTGTCGTCGAGCGCCTATATTGTTAAAGACAATGTAATCATTACGCGACCACTTTCAAACGAAATACTCCCTGGCATTCGTCGCCGCACGCTGCTGGAGCTTTGCGCGGCAGAGTCGATTAAACTCGAACAGCGGCTGTTCACGCTCGACGAAGCGCTTGCCGCTGACGAGGCGTTTATTAGCAGCGCAACAACGATTGTGCTGCCGGTAGTGAGTATAGACGGCCAGAGAATTAGCAGCGGCGAACCGGGCCCAATCACCCAAAAATTGCGCGCGCTTTATATCGCAAGGCTTATCGACGAATCTGAGGAAAGGCTGTAACGTCGGCGATATCGTTGATGCCAAGCGCCGCCATCACGAGCCTGTCGACGCCAAGCGCGACGCCCGAGCACTCGGGCATTCCGGCTGCGAGCGCAGCAAGCAGTGCTTCATCTAACGGCACCGCCTCGTAGCCTCGCCGCGCACGCTCGGCAATATCGGCTTCGAACCGTGTGCGCTGCTCCGCTTCGTCTAACAGTTCGAAATAGCCATTCGCCACTTCCATCCCTGCTAAAAATAGCTCAAAGCGACGCGCGACTCGCTGCCCCGTGTCATCTTCTTCGATTCGTGCGAGCGCGGCTTGGTCAACCGGATAGTCAAAAATAAAACACGCGGCTGGCAAGTTAGGTTCGATGCAGTGACTCAGTAAAAGTTGCAGGTAATCAGTACGCGAGAGATTGGTGGCAACGAGCTCTAATTCTCGCTCGGCGAGCACAGCGAGTTGATCGAGCGTCGCGCTGTGCGGGTCTACCCCCAAGTGAGTCTCAAACAGCATTCGATAACTCAACCGCTCTACTTTCAGCGCCGCTCCGCGTGGCACATCGGCAGCCGAAAAAACGGTGTACACCAGCGCTTCTACCTCGTCCATTAATTGCTCAAGGTTCATGCCAACGCGGTACCACTCACAAAGCGTAAACTCATGGTTGTGTCTTTTGCTTGGCGCGTCTAAGCGAAAAACCTTACCAAGCTGATAGATCGATCCGCTGCCTGCCGCAAGCAAGCGCTTAAGCGAGAACTCGGGCGAGGTTTGCAAAAAGAAAGGAGAGTCGGCAAGACGGTAAGAATCGATATAGATATCGGTCGCGGTGGTCGGCATTAGCGCCGGCGTCTCAACCTCGAACATGTCACGTGAAGCGAAAAAGCGGCGTATCGCTGCGAGCAACTTCGCTCGCTGCCGCAGCGTCTGCAGTGTCGCGCTCGGCAGCCAGTGAGTCGCCACGGGTGACTACTTAGTCACTCGATTTTGGTATTCGGAGGTGCGAGTGTCGACGCGTAAGACATCGCCAATAGTCACAAACAAGGGAACTTTAACCACGGCGCCGGAGCTTAAGGTAGCAGGCTTAGTGCCACCCTGCGCCGTATCGCCCTTAAGACCGGGGTCGGTATCGACGACTTCGAGTTCGACAAAATTCTGCGGGGTCACCGAAATAGGCGCGTCGTTCCACAGAACAATGGTGTAGATGTCTTCTTCCTTTAGCCAAATCTTGGCGTCGGCAATCGCCGCTTCGTCTGCCGCGATTTGTTCAAAGCTGTCATCGGTTTTCATGAAATGCCAAAACTCACCGTCGGAGTAGAGATACTGCATGTCGGTTTCCATGACGTCTGCACCCTCGAGCGATTCACCCGACTTGTAGGTACGCTCCCACACTCGTCCGTTTTTGAGATTACGCATTCTGACGCGATTGAACGCCTGCCCCTTGCCAGGTTTGACGACCTCGTTCTCGAGGATAGAGCAAGGCTCGCCATCGATTAAGACTTTGAGCCCGTTCTTAAACTCGCTTGTAGAAAAAGTCGCCATGGTGTCTCCGTTTGTTTTATCTTTTTTAACTTTCTAAACTTTCTAAACTTTCTAAACTTTCTAAACTTTGTCTGTTGGGTGCGCAATCCCTGCTATCATCGGCGTGATGAGTCGCTCTTTACAAGTCCCGCCAGAGAAAGTTATGTCAGCGCCTAGTGTAGCAATAATCGAGTCGGATGTGCCGCCGCCGTGGCAGCTGATGTTATCCGATCTGATCACCGATCCCCAAGAGTTGCTTTCGCTTTTAAGCCTCAACCCACAAGAAAAACCGCTTGGCCTATCAGCGGCGGCGCAGTTTCCCTTAAAGGTTCCGCGCTGGTTTGTTTCGCGCATCGCGCCGGGCGATTGGCAAGACCCCATTCTCCGCCAACTCTGGCCTGCGCAAGAAGAAGAGATAGCTGCGCCAAACTATGTCGTCGACCCACTCGAGGAGACCCGCTTTAATCCCGTGCCGGGTCTGCTGCACAAATACACGAGCCGCGTGCTCCTCACCGCGGCGCCGCACTGCGCGGTGCACTGCCGCTACTGTTTCAGGCGGCATTTTGACTACGCTGGCAACGCGCCTAGCCGCACAGACTGGCAGGCCGCATTCGCGCACATTGCCGCCGATGCGCGCATCGAAGAAGTGCTGCTTAGCGGCGGCGACCCTCTCGCGCTCTCAAATAGGCAGTTCGGCTGGCTTCTAGAGCAGATCGAATCGATTGCGCATGTCAGCACAGTGCGCATTCACACGCGGATGACAATCGTGCTGCCACAGCGAATCGACGCCGAATTTGCGGCGATGCTTGGCGCGTCGAGGCTAAAGGTGGTGCTGGTGTCGCACTGTAATCATGCCAACGAATTAAGCGATGAAAGTAGTGCAGCTTTCAAGACGTTAGCATCAAATGGTGTCACATTGTTTAATCAATCGGTTATTTTAGCCGGAGTTAATGCGCGCAGCGATACTCTTATTGCCCTTAGCAAAGTGCTTTTCGACCAAGGCGTGCTGCCCTATTACCTTCACCTGCCCGACGCCGTGGCGGGCACTGCACACTTCGACGTCCCGATTCCCGACGCGCAGGCGCTGGTCGCTGAGATGCAGGCGCAGCTGCCGGGATACCTTGTGCCACGCCTCGTTCGCGAAGAGCCGGGCAACGACTCGAAGACACGTTACGCCTAGCCATAACCATGCAGAATTCGCCACCACGGCCGACAGTTAAGATGCCCCTATTTTCCATTCTAGAAACCCAGCGCAGCGAGCGATAGCCGTGAGTGAGACCGACGCAACAAACAATGAATACGAACTGCCGACCACGCAGAAGCGCGGCGAAAAGGTGGGCTCGAGCTTCACCCTAGCAGTCTGTCTGCTGCTCGTGCTCGGCATGTGCGCGTTCTGGCTTGTGAGTAATTACAACACCCAAACTATGCTGCGCCAGCAGGCCGACCAGCTCGGCTTTACCGTTGCCGAACAAACGGCGTTACAGATGACCGAATACGTTCTCGCTAACGACCGCATCAGCATGAACGTTGTACTAGGCGAGCTGATTCGCGGGACGTCGATCACCGAACTTGCAGTGATTAACATCGACGATCAAGTCATCGCAATCGCCACCCAAGCGCTCGCCGAACCCAACGCCTTTATTCCCCTGCCCATGACCCTAGGCCGCGAGCGGGCCGAATACGAGGTGCCTATTAGCCTTCAGGGCGCAACCGCAGGCTCGGTGAGGCTCGTGCTCGATCTTAGCGGCATTGAGGTCACAGTAATCAACAACCTACTCATGGTGGTTGGGATCGCGCTCGTGTTGATCGTGATTGCTGTTGTGCTCACCACGACGTATTTCAGCTATTTGGTCAGCTTTCCGATCAGCCTGCTGGCGCAGTCGCTTGCCGATATCCGCAATGGCGAAATAGAGCCGTGCATCGAGCCTGCCGGCGACGACGAAGTCGCGCGCGCGATAAGGCAGTACAACCAGACCGCTGAGTTCCTCGCCCAGAACACCTTTCTCAATCGCTTCTCGCAGGCGCTTCCCGAGTTCGAGCCCGAGCGCTACACCGAGCCCGGCAGACAGGAAGTCGCTGTGCTGTGTCTTAAGATGTCGAATTTCAACTATCTTGGTTCGACGCTCGACGAAGACCTGTTTATTAACCTGCGTAACAAGTATTACTTTTTTGCAGGCAAGGTCAGCGAGATGTATAACGGCGTGGTTAACTCATGCACCGAAGACGAAGTGATCATTCACTTTGGTGAGTCGCAGCTAGAAGAAGAGCAGGCGTTCTATGCCATTTGCGCAGGGCAGCTATTCCTGCGCCTCATCGAAGAGATCAATCAGCCCTCGCTGCCGGCGCTCGCCGAAATCCTCGACGATGAAGATTCACTCCATTGGAAACCGGCGGCACAGCTAGAACGAGAACGAAAGCTCGCGCAAGAACAGCACGAACGGATGGCCGCCGCCATTGGGCAGCTAGGGGCGAAGTTTACACTCGCCTCTCACAGCGGGTCGATGCTACGCGGCATCTATTCGCCTATCACACACGCCACTAACTCGCTCAGCGGCACGACGCTCGATCAGGCGCGCGCTCTGTGTAACGAGGCTCCGGATAACTCCCTTCTAATAAGCGAGCCCTGCTACGAAGCGGCCGGCGACGGGTCGCGGTTAGACGCCCATGCCTATCTGGACATCGACTCTAGCCCGTTTGATTTCGAGGCGTATTTGAGCCTCGAGCCGCTTTCCGACTATCGACTCCTGCTCGACCGGCAGGCACATCAGCTGATTGCGCTGTGGTCGCAGGAGCCTCTTAATTAGCTTCCCAACTAGTTCTCGGCTTGGCTAGCCTTCGCAGCCTTAGGCACCACCTCGATCGAGTCGACATTCTGGAAGCCTCGCGGCAATTTATTACCCCGACGACCGCGCTCGCCTGCGTAGTGTTCTAGATCCGCTGGGCGCAGGTTGTGATGGCGTTTACCTGCGTGAATCGTAATCGAGTCTTGCACACCCAAAACCGCGATCGCCACGACAAACTCGACACGCTCGGCAACCCGTGCCGGCGGAATTCCAAGGATCTTATTGCCCTTTCCCTTGGCTAATCGCGGCAGTTCCCTCAATGGGAACATGAGCATGCGGCCTTCGTTGCTTATTGCAACAATAAGGTCTTCGTCGTAATTGGCCACCTCGAGTGGCGGCATGACAAGCCCACCTTTAGATGGCTTGAGCACCGCCTTGCCGGCTTTGTGCTTACTCACTAAGTCGCTGAGCTTACCAACGAACCCGTAGCCGCCATCGCTTGCTAGCAGCACGTCTTTGCTGTCGTCGCCGATTAATACGCCTTCGAAGGTCGCCCCAGAAGGCGGGCTGACCTTGCCGGAAAGCGGTTCACCCTGGCCTCGAGCAGAGTGCAGCGAGTGTGCGGCGAGCGAATAGGTGCGGCCGGTCGAGTCGAGGAAAATGGCAAACTGACTGCTCTTGCCCCGAGCTGCCTGTTTGAAGCTGTCGCCCGATTTGTACTGGAGTCCTGCGGCGTCGACCTCGTGGCCTTTCGCCGCGCGCACCCAGCCGCGCTCCGACAGCACAACCGTGACCGGCTCGGCAGAAACCAATTCGGTCGCCAAAAAGGCTTTTGCTTCGCCGCGCGCAACTAAAGGAGTCCTGCGGTCATCGCCGTATTTGTCGGCGTCTGCCTGAATCTCTTTCTTGATGAATGTCTTAAGACGCGTATCGGAACCTAAAAGCCGTTCGATCGTCTCGCGCTCGGCGGCGAGTTCGCTCTGCTCGCCGGTAATCTTAATCTCTTCGAGCTTGGCTAACTGACGGAGCTTTAGCTCGAGGATCGCTTCGGCCTGACGCTCGCTAATGTTAAATGCAGCGATGAGGGCAGCCTTGGGCTTGTCCTCGGTACGTACGATCTTAATTACCTCGTCGATATTGAGGTAGGCGACTAATAGGCCTTCTAGAATATGGAGGCGGTCTATGATTTTGTCGAGGCGGAACTGCAGACGCCTGCGCACAGTGCTCGTCCGAAATTCCAACCATTCGACCAGCAGCGAGCGCAGGTCTTTTACCTGCGGGCGCTTGTTGATGCCGATCATATTAAAGTTAACGCGGTAGTTCTTCTCGAGGTCGGTCGTTGAGAAAAGGTGCAACATCACGGCGTCAACGTCGACTCGGTTCGATTTGGGCACGATGACGATGCGCGTTGGGTTTTCGTGATCGGACTCGTCTCGCAGATCGACAATCATTGGCAGCTTTTTCTTCTGCATCTGCGCGGCAATCTGTTCGAGCACCTTGGCGCCAGACACCTGAAAAGGCAGCGCTGTGACAACAATCTCGTCGCCTTCGGACACATACACTGCGCGCGCCTTGAGCGAGCCGCGACCGGTGCGGTACATCGCCTCGATTTCACTTTTCGGTGTAATCAGTTCTGCCTCGGTAGGATAGTCGGGGCCCTGAATAATCTCGCAGATGTCTTCGAGCGTCGCCTTAGGTCTATCGAGCAGATGAATAGCCGCGTTAGCCACCTCGCGCAGATTGTGCGGCGGAATATCGGTTGCCATGCCGACCGCAATACCGCTGCCGCCGTTAAGCAAAACATTAGGCAGCCGCGCGGGCAGCATTTCGGGCTCATCCATCGTGCCATCGAAATTTGGCTTCCAGTCGACCGTGCCCTGAGCCAGCTCACCGAGTAACACGTCGGCGTAGCCCTGCAATCGCGACTCGGTATAACGCATGGCCGCAAAGGACTTGGGGTCATCCGGCGAACCCCAGTTGCCCTGCCCGTCGACCAATGGATACCGATAGCTAAACGGCTGCGCCATTAGCACCATTGCCTCGTAGCACGCCGAATCGCCATGAGGATGGAACTTACCGATCACGTCGCCGATCGTTCGCGCCGACTTTTTAAACTTCGCCGACGCCTTGAGCCCGAGCTCCGACATCGCGTAAACGATGCGGCGCTGCACCGGCTTAAGGCCGTCTCCCAAATTGGGAAGCGCGCGGTCGTTAATGACATACATCGAGTAATTTAAGTACGCACTCTGCGTATAACTCTTGAGCGGAATCTGCTCGATGCCTTCGTCGTTGATGATAATTTCTTCGTTCATTCGGTTTCTCTGGTTTTCTCTTTATTGCCGAGCTAGCCGAGCTAATTTAGCCAACTGCTACTCGGCCATATCAGCCGCATCGCCGCTGCTTTCTAACCACGATTTACGATCGGCGGCGCGGTTCTTCGCTAGGAGCATGTCCATTGCTTCAAAAGTGCCATTTTTGTCGGTTTTGCTCGCGTCATCTTCGAGCGTAAGCTGCACGAGGCGTCGGGTATCACGCGCCATCGTGGTCTCGCGAAGCTGCAGCGGGTTCATCTCGCCCAGGCCTTTAAAACGCTGAACATTCACTTTGCCATTGGGTTTTTCGGCCTGGAGTCGATCGAGAATCGAGTTTTTCTCGCTCTCGTCGAGGGCATAGTAAACATCTTTACCCATATCGATACGGAACAGCGGCGGCATCGCAACATACACATGCCCCGCTTCGACCACGGGACGGAAATGCTGCACGAACAGCGCACACAGCAATGTGGCAATGTGCAGGCCGTCGGAGTCGGCGTCGGCGAGAATGCAGATCTTGCCGTAGCGAAGACCGCTAATGTCGCTGGTGGCGGGGTCGACACCAAGCGCGACGGCGATATCGTGCACAGCCTGCGAGGCTAAGATCTCGCTAGAGTCAACTTCCCAGGTGTTAAGGATTTTTCCGCGCAGCGGCATAATCGCCTGAAATTCGCGATCGCGCGCCTGCTTTGCCGAGCCGCCCGCCGAATCGCCCTCGACCAAAAATAGCTCGCCGGCCATCACGTCTTGCGTCGAGCAGTCAGCGAGCTTGCCCGGCAGGGCTGGGCCGGAGGTGATTTTCTTGCGCGCGACTTTCTTGCTCGCCTTGAGGCGGCTTTGTGCGTTGCTGATGCAAAGCTCGGCAATCGCCTCGGCCTCGGCTGTATGCTGATTAAGCCAGAGGCTAAACGCGTCTTTGACAACACCGGCGACAAAGCCTGCAGTCTGCCGTGAAGACAGCCGCTCTTTAGTCTGACCGCTAAACTGGGGATCGAGGATTTTAGACGAGAGCACAAAACAACAGCGTTCCCAGATGTCATCGGGAGTGAGTTTAATGCCACGCGGGAGCAAGCTGCGAAACTCGCAGAACTCACGGAGCGCTTCGAGCAAGCCTGTGCGCAGGCCCGCAACGTGTGTGCCACCCTGCGCGGTCGGGATGAGATTCACATAGCTCTCGTCCATGATCTCGCCGCCCTCAGGCAGCCATTGCACCGCCCAGTCTACCCCCTCACCGTTCTGGCTTACCGCCCCCGAGAAAGGCTCTGCGGGCAGGGTCTCGTATTCGTTGGTTGCCTGACGCAGATAGTCGATTAGGCCGTCTTCGAAACACCACTCTTCGCTCTGCGCCTTGTCTTCGGACACGGTATTGTCAATAAACTTAACCAGCAGGCCGGAGCAAAGCACGGCTTTTGCGCGAAGAACGTGTTTTAGGCGTGGAATAGACACCCGAGGCGAGTCGAAATACTGGCCGTCTGGCAAAAACTTCACGGTTGTGCCGGTGTTCCGCTTGCCTACCGTGTCGATCTGCTTAAGCTCGGTTGCCTTATAGCCGTCGGCAAAGCTCATCGAATACACATTGCCGTCGCGGCGCACGATCACCTCGAGGTGTTTCGACAGCGCATTAACGACCGAAACACCCACGCCATGGAGGCCACCTGAGTATTGATAGTTGCTGTTAGAGAACTTACCGCCGGCGTGAAGTTTGGTCAGGATAAGCTCGACACCGCTCACGCCCTCTTCTTTATGGATATCGACAGGCATGCCGCGGCCGTCGTCTTCGACCTCGACCGAGCCGTCTTTGTTGAGAGTGAGTGTCAGCGTTTTCGCGTGGCCGGCGAGTGCTTCGTCGACGCTGTTATCGATAACCTCTTGCACCATATGGTTGGGACGCGTGGTATCGGTATACATGCCGGGGCGCTTGCGCACAGGATCGAGCCCTGAAAGGACCTCGATCGCGTCGGCGTTATAGGTGTTGCTCATGCGGTTGTCTCTGGAATGCGTGCAGAATAGTATTCTATCGCGCTTTGGTCGCAGTTCTTGATAACAAAAACGCGAAGAGTTGCGGTAGTTCGTTGTCGAAACCTTGGTAACTGTGGTCGCCACCTTGGTGAATGTGCAGCGACGACTCGGCGTATTTAGACGCCGCCTCTGTGTAGTCTAGTGTCTCGTCGCCGGTTTGCAGCATTACTCGAAAATTCTCGGGCATGGCTAGCGACTCGACCTCTAGATCCAGCAACTCCTGCATCTGCTCCTCTGTCACCTCGTGCACTGCGCCTGTGTGGTAATTTAGCTGCTCGCCTAAATAGTCGCGCAGCAGCAAATAAGGCCTAACCGCAGGATTAATTAGCGCCGCGCGCAGACCGTAGTGATTGGCCAGGTAAGTCGCGTAATAGCCGCCTAGCGAGCTGCCTATAATCACTGCGCCGCCGGTGCGCGCGATGCCGGCCTCGAGACGCTCGCGCAGCGCGGCGATAGAAGCAGCGGGCCCTTCGGTTAGTGCAGGAATGTCGATCTCAATGCCTTGTTGTTGGCAGTAAGTAAGCGCTTGCTTCGCCTTTAAAGACTGCGGCGAGCTAAGAAAACCGTGCAGGTAAAGCACATACGGGGTGCTGGTCGGCGCGGGGTTGGAAGGCGTGGTGTTGGAAGGCGTGGTGTTGGAAGGCGCGAAAGTGCCCGCCGCCACCCGCTCGACACCGGTCTCGACACCGCCATCGGGATGCAGCCTAAGCCACCTAAACCCCGGCTGGCAGGTGGCGGGCTGTGTGTCGATTTCAAAGTCAGTTGCCTGCGGGGCAAACTGCGCGCAGGTCGAGGGCGTGCCCAGCACCTGCACATTGCCCACCATGCGCTCAAACTTATGATGAATATGCCCGTGAATCAGTGCGCGCGCGCTCGGGTGTTTGCTCAGTATGGCGAGCAGTTCGGCGCCGTTAGTCAGGTCTATCGTGTCCATCCATTTCGCGCCGGTGCGCAGCGGATTATGATGGACACAGAGAAGTAAATACTCACTAGCTGCGTCTGCTGCGGCAAGCCGTCCCTCGAGCGCCCGAAGGCATTCGGCATCGAGCGCGCCCTGCTCGGCACCTAACACCTGAGAGTCGAGCGTAATAAGATGCCAATTGCCAAGCCTGAGCGGCTGCGACTCTGCGCCTGCACCGGAGCATCGACGCATCATCACCGCATCGTCATGATTGCCCGGCAGCCAGCGCAGAGGAGTGTTGGGCTTCGACACCACCTCGCGAAATCGCCAATACGACGCCTCGCTGCCGTCGTGAGAAAGATCGCCGGTGGCGACGATGGCATCGGGCGCTGCAAAAGAATTCGCGAGCGCAGCTACTGCCTTTAATGAATCGGTGGTGTTAACTCCCCGCAGGCAAGCGGCGGGGTCTTCGCTGAGATGCGAGTCGGTAAACTGAAAGAGAGTATAGGTGTGCGGCAAGGCCATTAGGCTAGTGTCGTTGTGTCGCCAACCCAGACAGGCTCGGCGCTCTGGCCGATTGTCAGGCAGTGCGAAAGCCACTCGCCTAAAAATTGATTCACCTGCCCCTTCTCGTCCGACTGATACATCTTGGCATTGGGCTGTGGATAGCGCACCTGCAAATTCTTATGCCCTTGGTAAGACACGACCTCGGCCGTGCTCGCGTCGTGATACACGCGAATGAGCATCGAAGGATTGGTCATCCACTCGCGCAACACGGGTCGCTGCACAATCTCGAGCGTGGTGGTGTATTTAAAGGCTTCGAGGACAGTAATCTCAACGGTGACAGGCTCTGTCGCGAGATCGGCGAGGGTAAACACCGTGCGCATGCCCTCGAGCGCCTTTTCCGCTTGAGCGGCCCTATCGGCACCTAGGCTCGCGAAATCACGCTGGCGATGTGCCGCAAGCACAGGCATTAGCCGTAGCAGGCGAATGTAATTCGCATCACATTCTGCCATCTGCTTAATCAGGTCTATGCTGTAACGGTTTTTCGGCATCTTACTTCCAGGATTCTTCGAGCATCGGCTGATTCAGCTGAAGCCACTGCAGCGCGATAATCGACATCGCATTATTGATCTCGCCCGAGGCGACTTTAGCGAGGGCATCGGCGAGGCTTAACACCACCACTTCGATATCTTCGTGCTCGTCATCGAGCCCAAAAATCCCGCCGGCCTGCGTCGCGTCTACGCGCCCACAGAACAGGGTGATACGCTCGTTACTAATACCGGGACTGTTGTAATACTCACAAATCTGCAGCAGATCTTGCGGCTTAGTATTCGCCTCTTCGAGGCTCTCGCGCGCGGCGACCTCAATAGGCTCCTCACCCGACTCCACCATGCCCGCAACCAGCTCGAGCAGCCATGGGTGCTGGCCTTCGTCGAGCATGCCCACACGAATCTGCCGCACTAAAACAACTTGCTGCTGCACGGGATCGAACAGCAGCACGCCAACCGCGCGAGGCCGCAGAATTAGCTCGCGCGTCATTAGCTCGCTCCACCCGCCCGCAAACAGCGAGTGGCGCAGCTTTAGCCTATCGACCCGCAGAAAACTGTCGAACAGCGTCTCACGATGGTCGACTTCGATCTTGAGTTCGGGCTGGGTCATGGCGGCTAGTTCTATCGGTTTAGTCTTTTGAGATTACTTATTTGTCTGCTTAATCGCGCGCAGTGACCTCTAAAAGATGAAAACCAAACTGGGTCTGCACAGGGCCTTGCAGCGAGCCGACCGGTGAGCTAAACACAACCTCGTCGAACTCTTTAACCATCATGCCAGGACCAAACGAGCCGAGGTCGCCGCCTTGCGCTTTCGAAGGGCACGAAGAATGCTCCTTAGCAACGTCGGCGAAGTCTTCTCCACCGTCGATGCGAGTTTTTAGGTCTAGGCACTCTTGCTCGGTCTGAACGAGGATGTGGCGGGCGCTTGCAGTTGTCATAGTAGTGTCCTTCAGTAATTACGTCGTCAACGACTTCATTTTCGAGCAGCCATTGTAGGGACGGCTCCCAAGGATGTACAGGCACACAGCGGCAGGATTCTGGGCTATAATCGGCCGACTACCTCATCAGGATCTCTCATGGCTTTTTCAGACCCCGCGCCGCGTCGGCACGTTCACACCCGAGCAATTCACTACCGCGGATACGAGCGCGAAGATGGGCTATGGGATATCGAAGCACATATGACCGATACAAAAACGTATCAGTTTCGAAACGATTGGCGTGGCGAGGTGATGATAGGTGAGCCGCTACACGAGATGCTATTACGCGTAACTATCGATGACAGTTTTACGATAAAAGATATTGAAGCCGCAACCGAGCACAGTCCGTTCGAAATGTGCCCGAGTATCACGCCCAATTACAAAAAAGTGATTGGCATACAGATGGGTCGCGGCTGGCGCCAAAAGGTAAGATTGCAAGTTGGCGGCACCAACGGGTGCACCCACCTAACCGAACTTTTATACCCCATGGCAACCGCCGCTATGCAAACCATCTGGCCACTCATGAAGCATCGCCAGAACAAAGCCGACTCGCATATCGAGCCATCGGACAAACGCCCAGGCGTAATCGATACCTGCCACGCATGGGCCGCCGACTCGCCGGTGGTGAAGATGAACGCGCCGAAGTTTTACACAGGGGAGTAAAAAGGGCTCTTAAAAGGGGTCTGACCCCTTAAAACGAAACAAAGAACCGCGCACCGCGCCCTTCGCGTCCGCTTTCAAGTTCGACGGAGGCTCCGTGTGCCATCGCAATCTCACGCACAATGGCCAAGCCTAGACCGCAGCCTTCGCCGACTGCGGGCGACGGCCTAAAGAAGCGGTCGAATATTTGCGGCCAGTAGGCTTCCGAAATGCCCGGTCCGTTGTCTTCAACGGCAAACATCACATTGCCGTTTTTATTGTCAACGCTTACCCAAACGCTACCCCCCGCTTGGGTGTAGATAATCGCATTTTCGATCAAGTTACCCACCATCTCAGAAACAAGAGTGAACTCGCCTTCGATTAGCTGGGGTGAATCGTCTAGCGCTAGCTGCAGAGCAATATTTTTAGCGGCGGCTTGCGCTTCGAGTTCGATGCAACAGTTACGTGCAACATCCGAAAGGTTAATGGGTGCGCGCCGCAGACCGCGACCAGACGCTGCTTCGGCGCGGGCGAGTTTCATTAGCTGCGAATTGACGTGAGTCATTGTGTCCGCTGCATGGGAAATTTTTTCGAGCGCGGTGTGCGTTTCGTTGTCTAGATGATCGGCCTGTGCAAGCTGCGCCTGCAGCTTAATGCCAGCGAGTGGCGTGCGAATTTGATGCGCAATGTTGCCAATAAATTGTTCGCGCGAGCTTATAGCCGCATCGATTCGCGAAAGCAACGTGTTGGTATTCTCCACAACACCGCGCAGTTCCGAGGGCACAGAGCCGACATCAATTGGCGCCAGGTCTTGTGGCGAGCGATGCCCCAGTTCCTGGCCGAGCAAAGTGAGCGGACGAAGACCGCGCCCAAAGGCGGTACCAATCATGAGTAGCGCAAGTAACACGACCAGCGAGTTGGTGATGAGTACGTCGACAAAGAGAGAGTAATTATTCTCGCTTCTCCGCTCGATACTTTCGACAACCGTAATATTAATTGCGCTCTCGCCACTGCCATAGTCTAGGCCGACGGTCCTAACGAGCATGTCATTCACACTGAGCGTTTGAAAAACGGGCGCACCATTAGTGTCCAGCAGTGACACTGACGGCAGAGCGCTGTCGCCCGCAACAAACTCGCCACTGCGAGTTTCGATCCTATAGCTTACATCGGTGATTGCGCTCGCATAGGGGCCGTCTTCTAGATCAATGCCGTCGGCATAAGCCTGCACAATCATGTTGCCGCGATCGAGCAGCCACTGATCGTAAACCTGATTCGCAGCGTGCAGGCCAATCCGATAGGACACAATCGCCTCGCTCAACAACAGCACAACAAAAGGGCCCCCCACTACCAAGAGAAGCTGCGAGCGTAGCGAGAGCGGGCTCATGATGCGGCATGCCTCACTTTAGGTTTTCGATGGAATAGCCGACGCCGCGCACGGTGCGAATAAACACCCCGGACAGGTCGAGGCGGCGCCGCAAACGATGGATGTAAACCTCCACCGCATTAGGCCCAATGTCTTCGCTGTGCAGTGCAAGACGCTGATTAAGACGCGCCTTGCCAATAATGCGCGGCGATTGCACGACAAGACTCTCGAGCACCTCAAACTCACGCACAGGCAGCTCCAACAATCTGCCGCTGAGGGTGGCCGTGCGCTGGAACAGATCGAGATGCAGTGGCCCCAATTCGATTTTTTCTCGTATCTCGGCTGTGCCTCGGCGCAGTAAGGCGCGCACGCGCGCCTGCAGTTCTCGCAGGTCAAAGGGCTTTTCCATGTAGTCGTCGGCGCCAGCGTCGAGTGATTCGATCTGCTGGTCCATGCCGTCGCGTGCAGTGAGCACCATAACCGGCACGGCCTGTTTTCGCTGCCTAAGCGCACGTAACACTTCCAAGCCGTCCATATCGGGCAGGCCTAAATCTAAGACGACAAGATCAAATTCATAGGCGCGCAGCTGTTGATCGGCGACGAGCCCGTCGCCGGCATGGGTCACTTTGTAGGAAGCGCGCTCGAGCGCACTTTTGAGTCCTTCGGCGAGCAACTGATCGTCTTCGACGATTAACACGTTCATGACATTTCCCTGTTTTTCGAGACGTTTACTTTACGCTGACACGAAGTTCGCAGGTGATAAGAAAACCAAAAGTCTCTGCTAAGAAAAGTGGATACATGCCCTGCACGGCCCACAAATCAGACCCAGGGGTGATTAGACGGAGTAAAGATTCAGAGTTGAAAGGTTAATGAAAGCTTTCATCAATCACACTTCAGCCTCACTAAACCGAGTCTCTTTTTAAGGATAAAAAGTATGTTCTCTGCCGACAGTTTAAAGCGTGATGTCCCAGCAAGCCTGGTCGTTTTCTTTGTGGCACTTCCGCTGTGCTTGGGCATCGCGCTCGCGTCAGGAGCGCCACTTTTCGCGGGTCTAATTGCTGGTATCGTGGGCGGTATCGTCGTCGGCTCGCTTAGCAAGGCACCTATCGGTGTATCGGGGCCGGCTGCCGGACTCACAGTCATTGTGCTGACGGCAATCGAGACGCTGGGCTCATACGAATACTTTCTGCTTGCTGTGTTTCTGGCAGGCATCATTCAAATGGTGTTGGGCCTTTTGCGCGCAGGTGTGCTCGGCTATTTTTTCCCATCGTCGGTAATTAACGGCATGCTTACCGGCATCGGGCTCATTATTATTCTTAAACAAATTCCGTACGCCTTTGGCTTTCTTTCGCCGAATGACAGCAACATGTTGCCTTTCTCGAACGATGGCAGCGGCACGATCGCTGCGCTTTTCGATGTCCTCAATTATGTGCACCCAGGCGTGATGCTAATCTCTTTGGTGTCTGTGTTTCTGCTCATTACGTGGGAGCGACCTTGGATTAAACAGAACAAAATACTCGGTGGCATTCCAGGTCCGGTGGTTGCAGTTCTCAGCGCGGTAGCGTTGCAGTTAGCCTTTAGCGGCCTTGCGGTGCTGTCACTCGACACCCACTATCTGGTGAGTGTGCCGGTGGCGTCGACACCATCGGAGTTCATCGGGCTTTTTACTTTGCCCGACTTCAGCCAATTTTTTAACCCGGCAATCTGGACAGTAGCGGTGACACTTGCTGTCGTCGCAAGCATCGAGACACTCCTGTGTGTTGAGGCCATCGACAAACTCGACCCGCAGAAGCGCACGACGCCTACTAACCGCGAACTTATAGCACAAGGCGTGGGCAACTCGGTGTCGGGGCTTATTGGCGGTTTGCCGCTCACGCAAGTAATTGTAAGAAGCTCGGCCAATCTGCAGGCCAAAGCTGCGTCAAAATTATCGGCGATAATGCACGGCTTTCTGCTTCTCATCTGCGTGGCCTCGGTGCCAAAATTGCTCAATATGATACCGCTTGGCGTGCTCGCTGCAGTGCTAATCCTCACGGGTTACAAGCTTGCGAAACCACAGCTTTTCCGCTCGATGTGGAATCACGGACTCGAGCAATTCTTGCCCTTTATAGTGACAGTCGCAGGCGTCGTATTCACCGACCTTCTCACCGGTGTCGGCCTCGGCATGGCAACGGCAGTTGTGATGCTGCTTCAGCGCAACTATTTAAATTCGCATTTCTTACACATAAAAGAAACTGAGTCCGAAGACGGACGCAACGTGATCACGATGCGCATGGCCGAAGAAGTGACCTTTCTAAACAAGGGCGCGATCAAAAAAGAATTCGACAATGTGCCACCCAATTGCATCGTGATTATAGATAAAAGCGGCTGTGTATTCATGAATCATGACGTCAACGAATACCTCGCAGAATTTATGGAAACCGCCCCCGAGAGAAATATCTCGGTCGAGGTTATCGAACCGGTAGCTGCGTAATGAAAGTACTGTTGGCCATAAAGCCGAACGCGAACCACGAAGAGATTCGGCGCTATGTTGCGTCGCGCTTCGCCGACCTCGCCATCGAGCTTTATTTGGTCAGCGCGCTTTCGGATTCTCAGAAAACGCAGTCTGCGCAGAGAAATGCTCTTTCGCAGCTAAAGGCGCTTTCGGTGCTGCTCACGCAGTGTGCGCCGGTTCAGCAAGTACGTACCCAGCTTTTAGAGGGTGAGCCGGTGGAGGCAATCAACTCAGCCGCTATGCGCAATCGCAGTGACTTGGTGCTGATAATCGAAGGGCAATCGAAAGGGTTTCTGTCGCGCTTGGGTAGCACAAGTATCACGCGCCGAATCTGCCAACAGGCGAGCTATTCGGTCGAGGTTATTAAGCCGCGTGTGCCGCAAGATAACGCGCCATACCGAGTGCTCGTGCCAGTAGCCGAACATGAGCTCGAGCTATACCCAATTAATCAGTTGGTTGATCTGCACTGGCCGCACGGCAGTTGCATTCGCTTTTTGGCCCTGCTCCCACCGGCGCTGGATGACACTTACTCCGAGGCAACGGCACTTTCGGCGCTGCATCAACTCGATACCAGCACAGTGCAAACGGTGAGAATGCAAAGCAGGCTTGAGAAGCTTTGCGAGGCGATGACGCGTGCGCTCGGCAACGGCATTAGTGTCGATTTTCGTCTTGCCTACGACTGTTCTACCGCGGCTGCAGTGCGCGAAGCCAATGACACTCAGGCTGATCTTCTGGTTGTCTCGAGCCAGCCAACCGACAGTTTCTTTCGCGGCCTAAAGTCGGTGTTATCTCCTGCTGCCATGCTAATGGGGGCCAAGTGCTCGGTGCTCATGCTCAATCAAAGCCTGCCGCGTAATTTCGGTCGCGCAAACCGCGTGATCTCACTGCTGGGCGATCCCGCTCGGCAAAATTCACCCTCACAATAATTCGAAGATTTAACTTTGTTGTAAACAGTGGAGTTCGTTATGAGTTCAGAAAACACACCTACTAGCATTTCGGAAGTTGATCCGCTTGCTTATACAGGCAAGCTATTTGGCGGCTTGAAGAACGACCTTGCGCGTAAGCGCCAGTTCTACTGGAGCGACTTTGCCGATGGGCTGAATGCGAAAGTGCTCGGTTCGGTAAGCTTTTTGTTTTTTGCCTGCCTCGCCAACGCAATCGCGTTTGGCGCGCTAACTAGCGTACTTACCGGCGGTGAGATCGGCACAGTCGAAATGATCGTCGCTACTGCGGTAGGCGGAATTATCTTCGCCATCCTTTCCGGACAGCCGCTGACGATACTTGGCGGCACAGGACCAATCGTTATTTTCACCGCGCTTCTGTATGAGCTGTGCCAGGCACAGGGTTTACCTTTCTTGCCGGTTTACGCATGGGTAGGCATTTGGTCGGGCCTCTTGCTACTCGTTCTGGTTGCAACCGATGCGAGCGCGCTGATGCGGTTGTTCACAAAGTTTACCGACGAAATTTTCGCCGCGCTGGTTGCAGTGATCTTCCTAGTCGAGGCGCTAACTTCTGTGATAACCCCTTTGATCTCAGTGGATGTAGGCGCCGCAACGGCACTGATGACAATTATCCTTTCGTTCGGAACATTCTTCTTAGCAAAGTCGTTCAAGGGCTTCATCAACACGCGCTTTTTTAATGGCCAAGTACGAAGCTTCATTTCAGACTTTGGTCCTGCACTCGCGATTCTAATCATGACGCTGTTCGCGCTATCGATGCCTTCGGTGGAACTTTCGGTACCTGCGATTCCCGAGACCTTTGGTACTACAACTGGCCGTGCGTGGATGATCGATCTTTTCTCGATACCAACTTGGATGATTTTCTTCTGCATCGGTCCTGCAATTTTGGTCACGGTGCTGCTGTTCCTCGACCAAAACATCACGACTCGCCTAGTGAACAATCCTGCCTACTCGCTGAAGAAAGGCGGCGGTTATCACATGGATCTGGGCGTGGTGGGTCTGCTCGTGGTTGTTGCCTCCGTTTTTGGTCTGCCGTGGATTGTCGCGGCAACGGTACATTCGCTTAACCACGTGAAGAGTTTATCTACCGAGGTAAAAGTGGCCGAGGGCGCCGCGCTGTCGAGTGTGGTTACCGAAAACCGCGTATCAGGCCTATTGATTCACCTGCTCATCGGCTGCTCAATTTTCTTACTGCCGCTAGTTAAAGCAATCCCAATGGAAGTGCTGTTTGGCCTGTTCTTATTCATGGGCTACACGACGCTTAACGGGACAGATTTGTTTGCGCGCGTGAAGCTGTGGATGATCGACAAGCATCTTTACCCAACCGAGGGCTATATAAAGAAGGTGCCGATAAAAGTCATCAACATCTTTACGCTTATTCAGATCGGCGCGCTAGCGACGCTTTGGGTACTCAAAAGCAGTTCGCTGGGTATTCTGTTCCCGCTGCTTATCGCTCTTCTGGTGCCGCTACGACAGTGGCTGTCGAAGCATTTCGACGAAGAGCATCTGACAGCGCTCGATGAGCACTAATTGCTGAGTTCTTCAGATTGATAGAGGCGCATTTGGTTAGCTGATGCGCCTTTTTTATCGGATTAAGAAGATACCGATCGATTCAAAAACCAACCTACCGCACTGGACCGGCGAGAGAATGGATTACAAAGTGGCGCTGGATGTCTTGGTAGGGCTTAGACCAAAGGCTATTTATAAAACTTAGGGAAAACCACGCCGATGCTTACGCCTTCGACATCGACCCGATTCTCCGCGCGTATCGAGCCGCCGTGGTATTCGGCTATAAGCCGTGCGATATGTAGACCCATACCCAGATGCGGTTCTTTCTGCTTTTCTTGCGGACGTACCGATATCATCGACTCGAATACGCGGTCTTTCATTTCTTCGGGCAGATAGGGGCCTGCGTTAGAGACGCGCACCAAAATATGGTCGCGCAGAGTTCGGCAGTGAAACACGATCGGCTGATCAGAATAGGAGAATTCGACGGCATTAGCCGCGAGCTTGTCGAGTAACTGCGCGACATATTCAGGCACACCGTTGATATATATTTTGCCTTCTTCGGTGGCGAGCTCGAATTTTGACTCTGGGTAGGCGAGTTTATAGCCCTCTACACAGCCGTAAACTACAGCGTTTACGTCCATCTTTTCTTTGTCTGAGGTCTCAAGCATTTGCTCTAGGCGTGTTGCCTCGCTCATGCTCGTTAGAATCAGATTAAGCCTGCTAATGCCCTCTTCGGCACGGACGATATAAACCGCCGTTTCAGGATCAGTGCTGTTCATCGAAAGGTTTTCGATAGAGCTACGAACAACGGTAACAGGCGTACGCAGTTCGTGTGATAAGCGCGAAGACATGTTCTCGAGATAACTCGTATACTGTGACAGACGTTCTACTATGTTCGCGAAACTGCGCGATAGATCACCTATTTCATCGGAATTTCGCGACGGAATCATCGTGTTCTTCACCCTGCCCGAATCGTCGATTATGCGCTCGGCTTGATTGCGCAGTGTGCGGATACGCGTAGAGATTCGCGAGGCGAATAAGAAGAGGCCAAGCACAACCACGAGCATAACCGCGAGGATAGTATTAAACAGTGTTTCGAGCGCCTGATTACGAAAAGTGCGTAGACCGTTCATGTTCTGATCGACCACCACGGCGCCCAGTATTTCGCCGTCGGCGAGAATGGGATGAGCCGCCTCGAGGAGTCGTGTTTGCGTATTAGCGAGCGAGCGAAACTGGGTGATAGCCTCGCCCTGCAGCGCTGCGTCGATGTGCGCACCTTCACGCGTCACTCCCGAATACAATTCATCAATAAAGTCGTTGCTCGGTTTAGAGAGTATTTGGTAGTAAACAGGGTTAAGAATTTTGTCCTGAATGAAACCAAAAATAGGATTGGAGGACTGATTTCCGGTTGGCGGCATGAGTGTGATGCCGGTTGCGGTTTGAATATCACCAACGGTAAGCAAGACTCGCCCGCTGCGATCGACAACCTGAATGCGTGCGTTAACGTGACCCATGCCGGCGACGATGCGATCGATTTCTGGTGTCGGGAGCCGCAGCGAGCCAAGGTCGTTTATTGACGCGGTGTCATAGGTTGCAATCGCAGTTGAAACCGCACGCGTGTCTACGTCGTCAACGTCGAACAGCGCGAAACCCAAACGCGAGCCGAGCATGTCGAACGGGATTTGCAGTTCGATTTCATAGCCCTCGTCTGTTTCGTACCACTGACCGCTTATGCGTTCTTCATGAACTGGATCGGAAAAATTCTCGTCGACAGAGAAGGGGTATAGAAATTCGGGTTCGTGCGGCGCAACGATATAATGTTTTATTTCGTCGCCTTCACGGCTGAGCATCGAGATGCGCAAGAAGTCTGAGCGATTAACGCGCAAGCTGTCGCGGCTGCGATAAACAACGGCGTCGTCTCGCACCTTAAAATACGCATAGAGCGAGCCGTTGTGCGAGCCAACCATAGTGCGGTAGCTGAGCGTATCGTCGCGGCCGTAATAGCGCGAGGGGTTAGCCACGGTGCGTAGATAGGCGCTATCGTCGTAGGCTACTTCGTAGCGCTGGTATTCGCCCCAGTCAACGAGCGAGCCGTCGTTCAGAGACAGCGCCGAAAAAATGGGATAGACGTAAAGATCTTCGGTGCGACGCGCAGGCTCGTAACTGCCTTCGTCGAATAATTCGGGGCGTTCGTTAAGCGCGGTGGCGAGCGCCTGCGCGGTGCCAAGCACGGTTTGCTCTTGCCCGCGGCGCAGATACTCCTCCATTTCGAGAATGTATTGATAACCTAGCCAAGGAATAATGAGCAAGAAAGCCGACATGAAAACAAGTTTGGAGCGAATACCAAACGGATTGCGGCTTACCTGCACACTCACGCTACGCGACCTCGTCGGTTATGTTCCAACGGTAACCCATGCCGTAAACCGTCTCGATGCAATCGAAGTCGTCGCTAATTAATAAAAACTTTTTCCGAATGCGTTTTACGTGCGAGGTAATCGTGCTGCCGTCGACAAATATTTTTGACTCTTGCATGAGCACCTGACGACTCTTCACGTGCCCAGGAAACTTCGCGAGTGCGTGCACCATCCAAAATTCGGTGACAGTTAGACCAATCGGGTGGCCGTCCCAGGTCACAGTTAAACGGCCAATGTCGAGTACCATCTTGCCTCGGTTTAATAAGCTCTCGGGTGAAGGCGGCTGATCGATAACGTCTTGGCGGCGGAATAGCGCAGCAATGCGGGCGGTGAGATGGGGCAGGCTAATGTCTTTGGTGAGGTAATCGTCGGCGCCCATGCGCAAGCCGCTAACGGTATCGAAATCGTTGTCGCGCGCGGTGAGAAAGATGATTGGTAGCGTCTCCGACATCGACCGCAGCGCCTGACAGAGTGTAAACCCGCCGTCGATTTCGTTTTCGAGACCGATATCGATGATAGCGAGATTAGGCAGGCGCATATCAAACGCTGCCATGGCGTCTTTACGATTGGCGTAAGTCTGTACTTCGTAGCCTTGTTTACGTAAAACATCGGCGTAGTTTTCTCGAATGGCGGCTTCGTCTTCGACGATCGCGATACGTCTGCTCATTTCGCACTCTCGTTAGTTATTACCTAGGATGGCCGCGACTATACCCGAATCCACGACCGCCGCGCAGTGCATTCCCACGGCTTGTAGCAATTGCCACCATTTTGCCATATTTAATCAGCGACAAGCCCCCCAGCACACGGTGTTTAGTTACAAAGTGCAGGTTTAATGCTCCCATCAAAGTAGAAAAGTGTGACGGAGATGCCATGAAAGACCTGCGACTCGTTATTGGTAACAAAAACTATTCCTCTTGGTCATTAGCGCCTTGGCTATTGCTCAATATGCACGACGTCGATTTTGAAGAGATCCAAATAGCCCTCTATCAAGATAACACCGCCGAGAAGCTCGGTCCCTATTCTCCATCGCTTAAAGTGCCGGTAGTGCAACATCACGATGTAACAGTGTGGGACTCGCTGTCGATTTGCGAATACCTTTCCGAAGAAGTGCTGTTAGGCGCAGGCTGGCCGGTTGGTGCAAAACGACGCGCTGCGGCACGCTCTATCAGCGCCGAAATGCATTCAGAGTTTCCTCACCTCAAGCGCGACTGGCCGATGAACTGTTCTGCAAGCGTGTCCATGAAGCCGTCGGAGGCGCTGCGTGATGAGATCGCTCGTATCGATGCGATCTGGAGCTGCTGCCGTCGTCGCTTCGGCGAGAACGGTAATTACCTGTTTGGTCGATTCTCGATTGCCGACTGCTATATGGCGTCGGTTGCGATTGTCTTTAGCAGTTATGGCGCAGAACTCAGCGCCGAGGCGAACGCCTACAAAGAGGCGTTGCTCGACAACCCGTTCGTGCAAAAATGGAGGCTTGCTGGTCAGCACGAAGAACGCCAGGCGCATGGCGAGCGCATAACACTCACCAGCGTCGGGTAGTTGTGGGGTAGTTACCTAGCTGGTGCGCGCCGGCAACACGTCGCGTAATTTATCTGCCATCTCGAGAATGGCGATTTCGGTTGTCGCCCAGTCAATACAGGCATCGGTGACCGACACGCCGTATTTAAGCTCGTTCAGGTCTTTTGGAATGCTCTGATTGCCCGCATTGATATTGCTCTCGACCATCACGCCGATTATCGATTGATTTCCTTCCATGATCTGATGCGTCACGTCTTTCATCACTAGCGGCTGCACGTTTGGGTCTTTATTCGAATTCGCATGGCTGCAGTCGATCATAATGTTATTGGTCACGCCTCCGTCGAGCAGCTCATGCTCGCATTGCGCCACGTGCACGCTGTCGTAGTTAGGGCCGTTGCTGCCGCCCCGTAGCACGACATGTCCATAGGGATTGCCCTTGGTCTCAACAACCGACACCTGCCCCTTGCCATTGATGCCAAGAAAACGATGCGGATTGGACACCGACTGCATGGCGTTAACCGCCACGGTTAAGCCGCCATCGGTGCCATTTTTAAAGCCAACCGCCGAAGACAGTCCAGACGACATCTCACGATGCGTCTGAGATTCGGTCGTTCGCGCGCCTATAGCCGACCACGAAATAATATCTTGCATATACTGCGGCGAAATTGGATCGAGCGCCTCGGTTGACGTAGGCAGCCCTATGTCGACGATGTCGAGCAACAGCTCGCGGCCTTTGCGTAACCCATCTTCGATTTTAAACGAGTCGTCTAAGTAAGGATCGTTGATCAATCCCTTCCAGCCGATTGAGGTACGCGGCTTTTCGAAATACACGCGCATGACTATATACAGCGTATCGGCGACCTTGTCGGCCAACCCCTTGAGCTTACGTGCATAGTCTAGCGCAGCGTCGGTGTCGTGTATCGAACAGGGGCCAACCACTACAAACAGGCGCGGGTCTTTGCGGTCGAGAATATCGAATATTGTCTGCCGCGCAGCAACCACCGCATCGAGGGAATCGCCAGCGAGAGGCAACTCCGATTTCAACTGTTCGGGGGTAATGAGTGCCTCGTTTGAGGCTATGTTTAGATTATCACTTTGCATGGGATTCACTTTAAGGCGGCCGGCAATAATAGCAAATAGGTGCCGACTCGCAATGCCTTTGTTAATCAGCGTTTTAGTTAGAGTTTTCTGGCTACCGACCGAAAACCTAGAAACCAGTAATAGACACTTTAACAGGAGTTACCGTGCAAATAAGCCAAAATTTTGACGGTGGAAACATCGAGGTCGTGAGCGCCGAGTCAGCGCACGACATCCGGCTCAACATCCGGCACGACCAAGACTCCGAATTTTATCAGTGGTTCTATTTTCGGCTAAGCGGCGCGCGCGATATTGCCTGCACGCTCAAGATTCTCAATGCTGCCGGCGCGGCGTATCCCAAGGGCTTCGAAAACTACCGCGTAGCCTTTTCCTACAACCGCGAACATTGGAATCGCTGGCCTACTTCATTAGCCAATGGCCTGCTGACTATCGAGATCACTCCCGAGCAAGACTCAGTCTATTTTGCCTATTTTGCCCCCTATTCAATGGAGCGTCACGCAGACCTTGTTGCCCGTAGCCTGCAGTCACCACGCTGCAGCCTCGAGGTCTTGGGGCAGAGTTTAGACGGCCAAGACATCGACCTGCTCAAAATTGGCGTCGGCGGCACGCCCGCTAACAGCTCACCCAATAAACAGTGTTGGCTAATCGCGCGCCAGCACCCCGGCGAGACGATGGCGCAGTGGTGGATGGAGGGGGCGGTGGAGTGGCTGTTAGACCCAACCAACGAACAAAGCCAAGCACTGCTTGAGCGCTGCACGTTCTTTATAGTGCCTAATATGAATCCCGACGGCAGTCGCCGCGGGCATCTGCGCACTAACGCCGCCGGGCGCAATCTTAACCGCGAGTGGGCGGAGCCTGCTATGGATGCGGCGCCGGAGGTGTTTGTTGTGCGCGAGGCGATGGCGCGCGAAGGGGTCGATTTTTTCCTCGATGTGCATGGTGACGAATCGCTGCCTTACTGCTTTATAGCAGGCGTAGAAGGCCTTAGCGGATGGGATGAGAGTTCACAGGCGCAGTTAGACTTTTACAAGAACCGCCTTGCCGATCTTAATCCCGACTTCCAAACTGCCGTGGGTTATCCACCCAAAGCCCCTGGCGAGGCAAATCTCACCATGGCCGGTGGGCACGTCGGCCACCACTTTGGCTGTTTGGCGATGACGCTGGAAATGCCCTTTAAAGACACAACAGCTACGCCCGAGCCCGCTGTGGGTTGGAACGGGCCGCGCAGCAAGGCACTCGCACATTCGTGTTTGCTTGCCGTTGGCGACTATTTTGACAGCACCGTGAGCCAGTAACTTTTTCGATCAGGACCCGTTATACCCTGTAGACAGAGTTAAGGTTAGAGAGCACACGATTATTGTTAAATTGTCGCTTTTGGTAACACTGTGTAGAATGCCGCTTCAATTATCGATCCTACTCAAGGCAATATATTATGGGACGAATAGCTCAACTCGCAGGTGTCGTGGCTCTTACGGCACTCAGCGCTTCAATCAGTCAAGTTAGCCACGCCGCCGACGATCTTTACGACGTGTTAGCGCTAGCGCTCAAAAACGATCCAACGCTGCGACAGGCCGAGGCTAATTACCGCGCGAATCGCGAGAACATGATTCAGAGCCGAGCCAATCTGTTGCCTAGCCTCAACGCGACGGGCAACACAACGCGTTCTACGAATGGACCATCCAATGAAGTCCGCGGAGTGAACCTGTTCACAGGACAACCGCAAATACAGCCTGCTCATAGCTTCAGACCTGGCATTAACAATCACGGCTGGGGCCTGAACCTAGGCCAGAGCTTAGTCGATCTTGCTCAATGGTACGGCTTTCAGAGCGCGCGTGCCGCAGACAAAGCCGCCGCGGTTAACCTCGCTGCGCAAGAGCAAGACTTGATCATGCGCGTATCGATGGCGTATTTCGATGTTCTGCGCGCAACCGATCTCCTCGACACTAATATTCAAGAGGAAGAGGCCGCTCTGCGCTCGCTCGAGCAAACACAGCAGCGTGAAGAAGTTGGACTCGTTGCTATTACCGATGTCTACGATGCACAGGCCGCCTACGACCTTGCTCGCAACACGACAATTATTCAGCAAGACCTGCTTCGTTCGAGCTACGAAGCACTCGAGGCGATCACCGGCCAGCCTCACCCCGAAATCAAGACCCTCGACTCTGAGTTTCCCATAGTGAACGCCGATGGCGCGCTAATTGAGTGGGAGAATCAGGCTAAAGACAGCAGCCTTGCGATCGCCGCGGCGCAATTTACCCTAGATTCACAAGAGAAAAACTTAAAGGCTCGACGGTCTGATCATCTTCCCACTATCGCCCTCGCGGGTAACTTTACCCACAGCGTGTCCGACCCGCTTTTCCAGCCAGGCATCGGCTTCGCGGTTGGTGGCGGCGCGTTTGATCGCACCTCACTTGCTCTTAACCTAACGATTCCGCTCTATAACGGTGGTGCAGTAAGCTCGCGCAGGCGTGCTGCGGAATACAATGTGATTGCGGCAAAAGAGTCACTTGAGTTTACCGAACGTCAGCTCACGCAGAATATCCGCAATGCTTACCGACGTGTGAACACCGACGTGAAGGTAATCGATCAGCGTAATCAGTCGATCCTCTCGGCGCAGACCGCACTCGAGGCAACCGAATTGGGCGCTGAGGTGGGTACCCGCAACATCGTTGAGGTGCTTCGTGCTCGCGAAAACCTCTATCGGGCTCTGAGAGACTATGCCGACGCGCGCTATACCTACATACTCGACAGTCTTTTCCTAAAGCAAACCGCCGGTATTCTCACACCACAGGATGTTATCGAATTGAACGAATGGCTCGCTGAGGGTTAGCCCTCAAATTCAGGTTAGTCGCGTTTCTTTCAACAAAGCCGATTTCTCAGTGTTGCGCAAGCGACCCTTACGAGAGTCGGTTTTATTTTTGCCCTCGTATATTCCCACCAAAAGCGATCTTGTCGACTTTATTAACACGCGGCGCGCGACGCATAAGCCTGGCACCATTAATCGGGTAATTATCCTTATGCGCTACATTTATAATTTGGCCCTTAAGTGGGAAACGCCTGGCGTCCACAAGAATCACGTATCGGGCACCCCGCTTCTCGAAGAAGGCAATAAGAAAGAACGCTTCCTTACCTCGGAGGAGGTCGACCGGCTAGTCTATTACGTCAAGATCTCACGCAATCCGATGCTCAGATATATTGTGCCCGGGCTTATTCTCACCGGCGCGCGCAAACAAGAGTTATTGAGGTCACGGTGGGTAGACTTCGATTTTGACACAAGAATATGGCGCATACCCATGAGCAAGTCTGGCAAGGCTCGGCATGTTCCGATCTCCGACACGTTTGAGCTGCTGCTAAACTCCATCCCAAAAGTATGTGAGTGGGTCTTCGCTAACCCCAGAACGGTTAAACCATTTACGAGTTTCTTTTACTCTTGGGACACCGCTCGCTGTCAGGCCGGATTGGACGATGTGCGGGTTCACGACTTAAGGCACAGCTTCGCCAGCTTTTTGGTGAACAACGGCCGCAGCCTGTATGAGGTTCAGCGTATCTTGGGTCACACTCAGATCAAGACCACGCAGCGCTATGCGCACCTCGACCAGAGCTCTCTGCTCAGCGCGGTGAATGAGATAACCAGAGCTGCACCGAACATCCTCGGCGAGGGGTCGAGGCCGCAGCACCTGCCGGATATAACCAAAGCGCAGGTGTTGAGAGCATCGGGAGCATCGAGAAAAGCGAAAGCAGCAAGAGAGCCGTCGCGAAAATCGTGCCCACACGAACTTGAAATGATCGCGCGCGCCGAGGCGCTTCGTGCAGGAATCGCCTTTTGATCGCCTCTCGGCTACAATTCGCAGTAACTGCCAGATTTGTCCGGCAAGAAATTGAATACCAGACCTAATTAGGGACCAAAGCAATGGCTACAATCACGATCGATGGCAAAGAATACGATACAGATACACTCTCCGACGAGACCAAAGCGCAGCTAGGCAGCCTACAATATGTGGACTCAGAGCTTGCGCGCCTTCAGGCTCAGGCAGCTGCGCTTCAGACAGCTCGCATCGCCTACGGCCGTGCGCTTAAAGAGACTCTAGAGAATGGCTCTGCATCAAAGCAAGAAGAAGTAGCCGTTGAAGGGCTAGGCGACACGATTCAGTTCGACAAGTAAGAGACAATTAAGAGCCTGGCTCTTAACGAGAGCGCGACGAAGCGGCTGCTGGGGTCTCCCTTGCAGCCGTTTTTTGTGGTCTTCCCAAAATTGGCTACACTTGGAAAGGTAGGCCGTTGTAAGGGAAACTAACTGCTGCTGACCTGCGTCCTAATGTGAGGCCTGCCAGACTTTTAGTCTCAGGTGAATTACAGTACAAACAGCCACGCCTTTTTGACAAAGGCTGCGTGAGATTCGATTATTATTCATCAGCGAAGGGCAAAAAATGACATTTAAACGTGATGTTATGGACGTTACAGCCGACTCTCCGTGTTTCGGCCGGCTACCAAAAATTCACCGAGTTTCTTCCTTTTTTCTACCAAGCCTCTACGCATTGTCTATTTTGTGGTCGCCACAGAGTCTGGCACAAGCAGCCGACGCCGAGCCGCGTGGCCCACTGACGCTGTTCGAGGCAATCGATGCCGATGAGCAAAACCGAAACTCGGCGAACAGCCCAAACAATCGTCGTGAGCAGTCTGGTTTGGGAGGCGCTGACGAAACGCCCGAATTTAGTTTAATGGGGACAACACGCATCGGGGCCAAACACTCGGTGCTGTTACTGCATAAATCGGGAGCCCCCATTTCGCTCGAGGTCGAGAATAGGGTTAACAATGGCGCAGGCACACCCATCCCTAAATATGACACCTATGCCCTCATTGGCTCGGCCAATGGAGAGGTTATTGTGCAATACCCTCCCTCGCGGCCTTGCCGCGCCTCCGAGTCACATGGAATAACCTGCGACGCCGAAGCCAACCGCGCGATTTTGGCACTCGCCGCTGCCGAGCCACTGCCCGCGCGAGTTAGCGAAGAAATTCTTGAGGTAAGCGGAGAGGAGAGCGAGTCAACACCCAACCCCTTTGAGGCATTGAGACAGCGCGCAGCAAACGGTCAGGCGAGCGATGTGGTTAGTCCCGAAGACCAGCGCCGCTTTCGCCCAAGACGCATTAACGCAGATCAAGTGCCCGACGGCATGCGCGTTGTATCGACGCCCTTCGGCGATCGCCTAGTCGATATTTGAGACCTGCATGACCACTCCGCGCCTCTCGGCCTCGATCGTGACCTACCTCAGCCCACCGGCTGAGTTGCTGCGCCTGCTTGAGTCGATCTGCGTGGCAATGGAGGCTGTGCGCAACAGCGAAGTACGAGGCCGGGGTGTCGCGACCCTCGTAATACACCTTATCGATAATGCCGACATCCCCGAGCTAGATGTGCGACTGCTCGGCGTCGATAAAACTCGCCTGACACTCGCCGGCATCACCCTTGTATTGCATCAGGGCTGGGGCAACGTCGGCTTCGGACGCGGACATAACCGTGTCTTGCCGCTGCTCGACTCAGATTTTCATTTTGTGCTTAACACCGATGTCGAGATGGCATCCACTAGCCTTATTAAGGCAATTGATTACCTCGAGACCGCACCCGAGACCGTGCTCATAAGCCCAGCGGCGACCGATTTTCTTGGTAATAAACAGCACCTCTGCAAAGCCTATCCTAGTCTTTTTATTTTTTGGCTGCGTGGCTTCGCGCCACCGTTTATTCGGCGTAAATTCGCCAAGCATATGGCCGCCTACGAGCGCCGCGACCTTGAGACACGCCCGAGTGCAAAAACAGACATCAATGTTGCCTCGCCGGTCGAGATCGTCAGCGGCTGCTGCATGCTATGCCGCACCACGGCGCTGCAGCAGGTGTACGGTTTCGACCCAGATTTTTTCCTTTATTTCGAAGACTTCGACCTGTCTTTAAGGCTCGGCAAGCTGGGCGATGTTGTCTACTTGCCGTCGATGCGCGTGCGCCACGGCGGCGGCAATGCCGCTAACAAGGGCGGCAACCACCAACGCTACTTTCTGCGCTCGGCGCTGCGCTTCTTTAACAAAAACGGTTGGAAGTTATTTTGAGCCAGTCTTGGCTTATCACCGGCGGCAGCGGGTTTGTAGGCCGTGCGTTACTTGCGAGGGCTGAGAGGGCTGCCACTTTTAAGCAGCGGCCGCCATTGCTACGTCTGCTCGAGCGCAGGCCAACCGAACCCTCAACCTTGTTTGAGTCTTGTGTCGGCGACCTCGTCGACCCTCACTCTCTGCGCCGCGCCTGCGAGGGAATCGATACCATTATTCATCTCGCCGGTATTGCGCATGTGGGCAGCGCCGCAAGTGCCGAGGCGCGCGCGGTAAACTTAGACGGCTCGCTGTCTTTGTTACGTATGGCCATCGACGCCGGCGTTAAGCGCTTCGTTTTTTTAAGCAGCACTCTCAGCCTAGACCAAAGTATTCAGTACGGCCGCGACAAGCACGCAGTCGAAGAGGCCCTGCTCAATGCTGCCGCCGCAGGCTCAATCGAGGTTGTGATTCTACGCGCGGTAAATATTTATGGCGTGGGCATGCGCGGGAATATTGCCGCAATGATTAGACTCATCTCGTCGGGCGTTCTGCCGCCCCTGCCCAAGCTCACCAATCGCCTCTCGTTAGTCGGCGTCGATGACGTGGTGAGTGCGCTGCTTCTCGCTGCGACTCTAGAGTCTCTCGTTCCTCCTGTGGATCCTGACTCTCCTGCCGATGCTACCGTATTAATGGCAAAACTTGCGATTAGAGTCACGCTCACCGATGGCTGCGCGTATGAAATAAATGCAATAGAAAAGTCGATTTACGACTCTGTCGAGCGATCGCAGTCACATTGGCGGCTTCCTGCTGTGGTACTATTCGCGGCCTCGGCGATGGCCGAACTCCTTGAAAAACTGCGAATTTTTCGCAGCGGTATCGGGCTGCGCACTTACCGAAATCTTACGCGCGACAATGTGTTCGACAACCATTCGGCGAAAGCCGTACTTGGCTTCGAACCAAGCACCACGTTTTTTGCGCAGATCGACACGCTAGTGCGCCGTAGTGAGTAAACCGTAGAGGCGAGAATGCGCAAATAAAAAGCGCAGATCAAGAAAGCACGGATTAGAATTTAAGCACAAGAGAAGACTATGACCAAAGGAATCATCCTCGCAGGCGGCAGCGGAAGTAGGCTGCATCCCATGACACTTGCGGTATCAAAGCAGCTTATGCCCGTTTACGACAAGCCGATGATTTATTATCCGCTCGCAACACTTATGCAAGCTGGAATAAGAGACATATTGATCATCACCACGCCCGAAGACGCTCCTATGTTCGAGCTGCTGCTTGGCGACGGATCGTCGTGGGGCATTAACCTAAGCTACGCGCAGCAGCCAAAGCCCGAGGGGCTCGCGCAGGCGTTTCTCATAGGCGAGGAGTTTATTGGCGATAGCCGCGTCTGCCTGATTCTCGGCGACAACATTTTCTACGGCCATCAGATCGAAGAGACCCTGCGCAGCGCGGTCGATCAAGAAAGCGGCGCAAGCGTATTTGCTTACTACGTCACAGATCCCGAGCGCTATGGTGTGGTGCAATTGGACGCCGACAATAACGCAATAGACCTCGAAGAGAAGCCGGCCAATCCTAAATCGCATTATGCGGTGACCGGCTTATACATGTACGACAACGACGTGATTGATATAGCCAAAAACATTAAGCCCTCGGCGCGCGGCGAACTCGAAATCACCGACGTAAACAAGGCGTATCTCGAACGGAAGACGCTTAAAGTTGAATTGTTCGAACGCGGCACTGCGTGGCTAGACACCGGCACAGTGCAATCGTTGCTCGACGCCGCTGTGTTTATTCGTGTACTCGAAGAGCGTCAGGGTTTAAAGATTGGCTGCCCTGAAGAGATCGCTTATCGTCAGGGCTTTATCGATCGCGAGCAGCTAACCGCACTTGCTAAAAATCTCGGGAAAAGCGGCTACGGCGCCTATCTCCAGCAGCTTCTACAGGAAGAAAGCCGCGCATGAAAATTACCGAAACCGCCATCCCCGATGTGCTGCTTTTTGAGCCTACCGTGCACGGCGATTCGCGTGGCTACTTTATTGAAACATTTCGACAATCGCATTTTACTGAGCGTGGCATCGATCTCGAGTTTGTTCAAGACAACCAGAGTCTCTCGAGCCAGGGTACGCTGCGGGGTCTGCACTATCAGCTCAAACGCCCGCAGGGAAAACTCGTGCGTGCAGGTGCCGGCAGTCTTTTCGATGTCGCTGTCGACATGCGTAAAAGCTCGCCCACTTTTGGTCAGTGGGTCGGCGTAGAACTGTCAGCCGAAAACAAACGTCAGCTTTGGGTTCCGCCTGGTTTCGCGCATGGCTTTTATGTCACCAGCCAAAGTGCCGAACTTATTTATAAATGCACCGACTATTACGACGCCAGCGATGATCGATCGCTTCTATGGAATGACGACACGGTTGGCATCGACTGGCCCTTAGTGGCTGCGGCGCCGCTGCTCTCCGCCAAAGACGAAGCGGGCAAGCGCTTCGAAGACGCCGCGACCTATGCTTAGTGCGAAAGGCCGGATAGTCTTAACTGGCGCGGGTGGCCAGCTTGGGCAGACTCTTGTTGCCTGCTGGCCTGATTCTTTGCTCTCACATCACGAACTGATTCCGCTCGTGCGCGGCGATCTCGATATTGCCGACGCCGCCGCGGTGCACTCGACACTCGACGCCCTGCAGCCTGCGCTTATTATCAATGCGGCCGCTTACACCGCCGTAGATAAGGCTGAGTCGGAACCCGAAGCGGCCTTCGCAATTAACGAACGCGGCGTTGCAAATCTTGCTATGTACAGCAAGTGTCCGTTGATACATCTCTCGACCGACTTTGTCTTCGATGGCGCAGCGAGCACGCCGTATGCGGAAAACGCAGCTACAGCGCCCTTGAGTGTTTATGGCAAGAGCAAACTCGCTGGTGAGAAGGCCCTATTAGCGCAGAAGCCCGACGCGATGATTATTCGCACGTCGTGGCTATACAGTGAGTACGGGACAAATTTTGTAAAAACAATGCTCAGGCTTATGAGCCAACGCGATGCGTTATCAATCGTGCACGATCAAATTGGTTCACCCACGACGACACACAGCCTCGCGGCTGTCGTTTGCTCGGCCGCCAGCACACGGCTTGACATCGCGGCGATGCCCAACGAACCCAAAGGAATTTTTCATTGGAGCGATGGCGCGTCGATTACTTGGTTCGATTTTGCACTCGAGATTCAAACGCAAGCACTTGCGCTGGGCCTTTTAAAGAGTCCCTGTATCCTTAGGCCAATTCCAAGCAGCGAATATCCAACGCCTGCCGCACGCCCGCTCTTTAGCGTGATGAGCCGCGCGCGCGCACTCGCCGAATTCGACTGCCCCACCAATACATGGCAGGCCGAATTGACGCGGTGTCTGCTGGCAAGTTCTAAAGTATAAAAACTGCTACAATGCGTAGCCTCAACAAAGTAAGCAGCAGGTCATTATGAGCAAGCTTCTCGTCACCGGTGCGGCAGGTTTTATTGGCGCCAATTTTATTCACTACTGGCATCGCGCCAACCCAAAAGACACACTCGTCGCACTTGATTGTCTGACCTATGCGGGCAACCGCGATAATTTGACTGCCGCGATAGGGGAGCCTTGGTTCACGTTCGTAGAGGGATCGATTAACGATCAACCGTTAGTTGAAACTATACTTCGCGATCACGCGATCGATACGCTTGTACATTTTGCTGCCGAAAGTCATGTCGATAGATCGATAACCGGTCCCGATGCCTTTATAGACACCAATATTGTAGGCACACATTCGCTGCTTAAAGCGGCCAAAAATTGCTGGCTCGATAACGACGCTACGCGCACCAATCTTTTCCACCATGTGTCGACCGATGAGGTTTACGGCACGCTTCTCGCAACCGATCCAGCGTTTAGCGAGACCACGCCCTATGCACCCAATTCGCCCTACGCCGCAAGCAAGGCCGCGAGCGATCACCTCGTGCGCGCCTATCACCACACGTTTGGCTTAAGGGTAACCACGAGCAACTGCTCGAATAACTACGGCCCCTTCCAGTTTCCAGAGAAGCTTTTGCCACTGTGTATGCTCAATATTTTAAGCGGTAAAGCGCTGCCTATTTACGGAGATGGTTCGCAGATTCGCGACTGGCTGTTTGTCGATGATCATAATCGCGGCATCGAACGCGTGATTAAAGCGGGTCAGGCTGGTGAAACGTATAATATCGGCGGCCATAACGAATGGCGTAATCTCGATGTAGTCACCCTGCTCTGCGAACTTTTTGATGCGCGTTTTGCCGCCGATCCAACGCTCGCTACACGCTTTCCCGACTCGCCCTGCGCCGTTGGCCAGAGCGCAAAATCACTTATCACGTTTGTCACCGACCGCCCTGGCCACGACACGCGCTACGCGATAGACGCCTCGAAGATCAGCGACAAACTTGGCTTTGTGCCTGCAGAAACGTTCGATAGCGGTCTCGCTAAGACGGTAGACTGGTACTTAAATAATGAAGATTGGTGGAACGCAATTCTTAATGGCAGCTATAGGTAGTAGGATTCTTGCGCCCATTGCGGTATCCCTCGCGCTGTTTTTTTTTGGCGTGCAGAGCGCGGCGTTCGAAATTTCGGGCTCTAAGTGGAAAGGCGGAAAAACCGACTTTTATGTGAGTCTAACCGGTGAGTCGCCCTCGGGCATTGCTTGGCACGATTCCTTTATCGCCGCTATCGCCGACTGGGACGACGACACCGTTTTCGATTTTAATGTGATCGAACAGGCCATCGACCCCTGCCTTGAAGACGGTCTTAACAGCGTCGATTTTACCGAAGAGGTCTGTGGCTCCGAATACGGCGCCAACACCTTGGCAGTTACTCTGCGCAGGCTATCAAGTACGCTGCTCGGCGCACCCAACATTTTTGAGGCCGATGTCGTAATCAATCGCGACGTCCGCTATGACATTTACGATGGCGCCCTGTATCCCGGCAGCAATCGTCGAATAGACTTTCGCCGTGTCGCGATTCACGAGCTTGGCCATGTGATTGGTCTCGAACACGAGAGTCGGGAGCTTGCAATTATGGCGCCCTCAATAGGTGACATCGATCGGCCAACCGAAGACGACCTCGCAGGCGTCGACGCACTCTATACAGCGCTTGAAAGCTGTACACAAAACACCCTCATGCTCGGCACCCAGTCCAACAATCTTGCCGACGGCGACTGCACGGTCGCGCAGATTACTGCCGGCGGCACAGACCTCAGCTACATCGATCTTTATCGCATCGATTTAGAAAAAGCCGCGACGCTGTCCTTGACCATGACCTCAAGCGCGCTCGATTCGGTATTGCTGATTTCCGACCTAAACCTCACCGTCATCGACTATGATGAAAAATCAGCCGAGGGCTGTAGCTCAACGCTGACCCGCCAGCTCGACCCCGGCAGCTACCTTGTACTTGCAAACACCTACGACCAACAGGTTGACCCCGCGTGTGTCACCGAAGGCGACTACTCGCTAACCGCGCACTATCAAAGCGGCTACCCCTTGCCACTTGGCGCCGCGATAAGCACCAGCGACACCCCCGCCCGTGGCATTATTACCGGTGCTGCATCTAACAGCAGTGGGGCGTTCTACCAAACACGCTTCAGCGCCGACGAATCGATTAAGGTCAATGGCGAGATTGCTGTCGCTGCCCAAGATATCGGCGAAGCGGGCTTTGTCGTTGCCGCGGGACTCACCGGCGATCAGGTCTTCGCGCTGAACTCTGCAGGGATTTTCGTCGAACGTGTCGACAATTCCAGCCCTTTTCCCAAGCACTATGCAGGGGAACTTCGCGCGATCGAAACGGTGCTCATGCTCGATGCCGTGGTCCCCGAAAGCCTCGGTATCACCAAACTAGACGTCGACTTTCTGCTGGGCTATGGCCTCGACAGCGACCCCGGCACCATCTTCTATAATTCGACGCCGATCAAAATGGTTATCGAACCCTCGACTCCCTGACAGCTTCTTGTCGTTATATTACTAAAAAATAGAAGGTAATTCGCCTGTTGTGGCTAAAACGGCTATAATTCGCGCCAGAAAATCTGCCAATGGAGCACAGTTAATGTTTAAGAAAATGTTCGCAGTAGCAGCACTTAGCCTCTTCGCAGCCGGCGGCATCAACGCACAAACCGCCGCAGACAACATTCGTCCTGCACGTCAAGTTTGCCTCGCCGGGCAGCCCTGCGTCGGAAATAAGGTTGGCATGGCTACTATCGCTACACCTGCACCTGTTGCTGCAGAGCCCGTTGCCGCGGCACCGATGGCCGCTGCGGCAGCCGCTCCAATGGCAGAGGTCGCAGCATCGGGCTTTGATGCCGAAGCAACGTACATGGCAAGCTGCAACGCATGTCATGCGGCAGGCGTAGCTAACGCACCCAAGCTCGGCGACAAAGCCGCCTGGGATGCTCGCATGGAGAAAGGCATGGATGCGATCATGGTTAACGTCATGAATGGCATCAATGCCATGCCGGCGAAAGGGCTTTGCATGACTTGCAGCGCCGACGATCTTCAAGAAATCGTTAACTATATGGTTGCCAAGTAAAAACCAAGTTCCACCAAATATCGTTATCAACGTTCCAACACAGTAAGTACCCACTAAGGTAAGGAGTTCGACGTGTTAAATCTGAAAACAGGACTGTTCCTCTCAGCGGCGCTTTTCGCGTCAACTAGCTTCGCCGACGCGCAGCCAACTGAACTTGCCCAAGTAAGCGACGGCTTTAATGTCGAAACAACTTACATGGCTTCGTGCTTCGCATGCCACAGCAGCGGTGCTGCAGGCGCGCCAAAAGTAGGACCAGGCAATGCAGACGCATGGACAGCACGCCTCGAGAAGGGCATGGATCAAGTAGTCACAAACGCAATCGCCGGCATCAACAACATGCCACCTAAAGGGCTTTGCTTTACCTGTAACGACGACGATATCAAAGCATTGGTCGTGTACATGGTAGACAGCAGCAACTAAGCGTTAGTTAACAAGCTGTGAAAAATGAGCCCCCGGGCTCATTTTTTTTGCGCTGTTTTTGTGATTCTGTGATTCGTGGTCTATTACTAGCACTGAGAACACGCATTTGGAGCACCACAATGACCGTCGCCAGCATCCCTTCGCGCGCGCTGCTCGGCATCGACGCCGTTGAGGTGACGGTCGAGGCGCATCTTTCGGCGGGGTTGCCGGGATTCACGCTCGTTGGGCTTCCAGAAACAGCGGTTAAAGAGAGTCGGGAGCGTGTGCGTAGCGCGATCATCAATTCGGCGCTTGAGTTTCCCGATCAGCGCGTCACGGTAAATCTTGCGCCCGCCGATCTCCCCAAAGCAGGTGGGCGGTACGACCTCGCGATTGCGGTGGCGACACTTGTGGCGTCGGAGCAAATAGAGGGCTTTGCTCGCGCTATTCGAGGTATCGAAATGCTCGGCGAACTTGCACTCGACGGAAGCCTTCGCCCTGTGCCGGGTGTAGTACAGGCGCTTCTTGCCGCACGCAAAGACGGACGCGCGATTATCGTGCCCGCTGCGAACCGCGAGGCGCTCGAAATAGTGGATTATTCGCTCGCGCTCGGCCTCGATTCTCTGACCGAACTTATTACGCTGTCGCTTCAACTCAAAGCAGATGAATCGACGGTGCTGGAAATATTTGAAGCGACACGCGCAGCGCGGCCGAAATTACAGCAGCGAGACCCACTTAAAATGCGTACTGCCGACGCCGGTGTGCAGTTTAATCCGATACGAGGCCAAGCGCGGGCTTTGCGCGCGCTCGAGATTGCCGCAGCAGGCGGGCATAATCTTTTAATGCTGGGTCCACCGGGGTCGGGGAAAACGCTTCTCGCAACCACGCTCAGTAAACTCCTTCCGCCAATGACTCGCGACGAGGCGCTCGAGGTTGCATCGATTCGCTCTGCTGCGCGCGGGCAGTTAGCGCTCGGTACTGCATCCCTTCGCCCATTGCGCGCGCCGCATCACTCGGCCACGATACCATCGCTTGTCGGCGGCGGGGCTGACGCGGTGCCCGGTGATATCACCCTTGCGCATCGGGGTGTGTTGTTTCTTGATGAGCTAACCGAGTTTAAGCCCGGCGTGTTAAATGCACTAAGGGAGCCGCTTGAAGCAGGTAGAATCACCATCAGTCGAGCCAAATATCGGGTAGTCTTTCCTGCAAATTTTCAATTGGTCGCCGCGATGAACCCCTGCCCCTGCGGCTATGCCAGTGACACAAGGCGCAGTTGTCGCTGCTCGAAAGAACGAGTGAGAGCTTACCTCGGAAAAGTGTCGGGGCCTTTGATCGACCGCTTCGATCTTATTATCGAGGTGCCTTCGCTGTCACACGCCGAGCTGCTCAGCACGCAAACTAATCACCCGAACGCCGAGAAGGCTGCACACAAAGAAAGGCAGCAATGGGAGTGTAGGCGGCGCTCGATCGCCGACTGTCGCGCTATGCAGAGTCAGCGGCAGGGGGCGCTTAACAGCGATATCAAGGCATCTACTCTCGAGGACGCCTGCCAGCTCACCGACACCAAAAAGGCGATGTTGGTAAAACTGCTAGAAGACCTAAAAGTCTCCGCGCGTGGCGCTCACAGAATACTGCGCATGGCACGCACAATCGCCGACTACGACGGTGATACCGACGTAGGAGAATCTCACTTCTTAGAGGCTGCGAGCTACCGCCGCTGCGCCGCGATGGAGGGGCTTCTCTAGATAAGGGGTCAGACCCCTTTCACCCACCATCGAGCTATTCCTCTAACACCTTAATCCGCGCCTCCAAATCCGCCACCCGCGCCTCGGCACGCGCCAGCATCGCGGCCTGCGTGTCGAACTCTTCGCGGGTCACAACATCCAATGATTCTAGGCTGCTCTTAATAGCGCCCTGAATCTTGGCGTTAAGCTCGCCCTTCATTTCGCTGCCAAGCGCCTCGGCCTTAGGCAGCAGGCTGGCGACTTTGTCGCTGATGTCATCTAGAAAATTCTTGTTGATCATTTGATTGTCTTTCCAGTCTTTTTCACAAGTCTAGCACCCGTCCGGTGGGGAGTCCCCTGCTTTGGTTTAGAAAGTCTGTCTCTGGCACTAAGTTGGTGCATTGCCTGCCTCGCCTTGGGTCGAGCGCACCGAGATGGATCAAATACCCTGCGCTTAGCATCCTCATGCCACTTCGAATTCGGCTGTTTAACCTAATTTCGATTTTAACCTATTGTTTTTAAATAATTTTACAAAACTGGCACGACCCCTGCTAACACCAAGAGTGGAAACAAGGCTAACGCGCAGCAACACCGCGCGCAGCCAAATGAGATCGAACCCCTTATGCGGGAACGCTGAAAGGCGTCGGCGGGCGGCAATCCCACCGAGGCTCTCCTAACAAAGAGAAGGAGCGAGAAGATGAAGCTAGTCACGGCGATTATTAAGCCATTTAAGTTAGACGATGTGCGAGAGGCACTTTCGGAGATCGGGGTGCAGGGCATCACGGTAACCGAAGTTAAAGGTTTCGGGCGGCAGAAGGGCCACACGGAGTTATACCGAGGCGCCGAATACGTTGTCGACTTCCTCCCTAAAGTGAAGCTCGAGATCGCCATCGGTGACGGTTTGCTCGATCAAACCATCGAGGCAATCACGCAATCGGCTAATACCGGAAAGATCGGCGACGGCAAGATTTTCGTGACAACCCTCGAGCAAATCATTCGCATACGTACCGGTGAGTCCGGCGAAGAAGCAGTTTAAGCGGCTTATAACAAAAGCAGCACTAAACCGAATTAATTAGGGCGGCGCTTATTCAGCCCGCTGGGAGGAAGCAAGGTGGAAAACCAAATTTTTGAATTGCAGTATGCAATGGACACGTTCTATTTTCTCGTGTGCGGCGCGCTTGTCATGTGGATGGCAGCGGGTTTCGCAATGCTCGAGGCTGGCTTAGTTAGGTCTAAAAACACGGCGGAAATTCTCACGAAAAACGTCGCGCTGTTCGCCATCGCAAGCACAATGTATCTAGTGTGTGGTTATCAGTTTATGTACGACGGCGGATACTTTTTATCGGGCGTAACAACAGTTGCACAAATGGACGAGGCGGCGATCGCGCAGGTGCTGCTCGACTCAGCCGAAGAAGGTTTCGATGGTGGCTCGGTCTATTCAGGCGCATCGGACTTCTTTTTCCAAGTGGTCTTCGTAGCGACAGCCATGTCGATTGTGTCGGGCGCTGTAGCCGAGCGCATGAAGCTCTGGGCGTTCTTAGCCTTTGCAGTGGTGATGACCGGCTTCATCTACCCGATTGAGGGCGGTTGGACTTGGGGCGGCAAAGACGTGCCATTCATCGGCGCGCTAAGCTATAGCGACTATGCGGGCTCGGGCATTGTTCACCTTGCGGGTGCCTCAGCAGCCCTCGCTGGTGTCTTACTCCTCGGCGCGCGCCGCGGAAAATACAATGCTAAGACGGGTGCAGCGCAGGCGATTCCTGGCGCAAACCTACCGATGGCAACGCTCGGCACATTTATTCTCTGGATGGGCTGGTTCGGATTTAACGGCGGCTCGACGCTCAAGCTTGGCGGCATAGGTGTCGCGAACGAGGTTGCCAACGTTTTCCTAAACACTAATGCGGCAGCAGCCGGCGGTTTAATCGCGGCACTGTTAGTAGCACGCATTCTGTTCGGTAAGGCTGATCTGACGATGGCGCTCAACGGTGCACTTGCTGGCCTTGTTGCGATCACAGCAGAACCTGCCGATCCAAGCCCGCTGCTCGCCACAATCATCGGCGCGATGGGTGGTGCGCTAGTGGTATTCAGCATCATCGGCCTCGACAAGCTCAAGATCGACGATCCAGTCGGCGCGATTTCGGTACACGGCACAGTTGGCATCTTCGGTATCTTTGCAGTACTGCTGTCTGACCCAGACGCGACATTCATGGGTCAGCTAGTCGGCACGCTCGTGATCTTCGGCTGGGTATTCGGAACAAGCCTTGTGGTTTGGTTCGCCATCAGAGCTGTTATGGGCATCCGCGTCAGCGAAGAAGAGGAAGACCAGGGCGTCGACCAGTCCGAGTGCGGAATGGAAGCCTACCCTGAGTTCACGAAATAAGGGGTCAGACCCCTTTTACTAGAAAGGCCCCTTAAGGGGCCTTTTTTATGGGTGGCGTTCTTGGGTATGGAGTGGAATAAGGGGTCTGACCCCTTATTCAAGAAAGATCGCCGTAGAGGAATTGCAGTATCGCTAGCGCGGCAACTGGGGCGGTTTCGGTGCGGAGAATCCGCGGGCCCAAGCGCATGATTTCGCAGTTGGAGGCGCGCGCCTGTGCTACTTCGCGTTCGCTGAAGCCGCCTTCGGGGCCGATGACTAGTTCGATGTCGGTAAGTGCTCGGGCCGTCGTTAGGCTTTGTTCGCCGCCGGGCTCTAGCAAGAGGCGTGTCGCTTTCGTGTTTTGCGCAAGAAACGAATCTAGCGCAAGAGGTGTATTGACCACTGGGACATCGAGGCGGCCGCATTGTTCGGCGGCGTTTATCGCGATCTTTTCGAAGTGACGAAGTTTGTTTTCGAGCCTGTCGGGCTTAAGCCGCACTTCGCCGTGTTCGGTAAACAGCGGCGTGATTTCGTTTACGCCCAATTCGGTGGCTTTCTGTATCGCGTAATCCATGCGATCGCCACGCGACAGACCCAGCGCCAAATGCAGGTATAATTTAGCTCCCTGTTCAGGCGCTCTTACACATTCGCCAATAGCGACATCGACATTGCCTTTCTTGCTTTTGCTCACTGCCGCGTCGAACTCGCCGTCGCGTGCGTTAAACAATATCACCTTGTCGCCTTCGCGTGCTCGGAGCACCGTGCCAAGATAATGCGCGCTCTCGGCGGGCAGACTTAACTGTGCGCCTGCAACCAGGGTTTCGGTGATGTGTAAGCGCGAGACTCTCATTTTGCTAGTCTTAGAGTAAGTTTTGCCATAAGCGCGTGACGCTGTCGGCTTGGTTCATCGAATAAAAATGCAGCCCTGGCGCGCCGCCTGCAAGCAGCTGTTCGCAGAGGTCGGTAACAACTTCGAGGCCAAATTCGCGCAGTGCGTGATCATCAGGCTCTAGAAACTCTAACCGCTTGGTCAGCCAGCGCGGAATTTCAGCGCCACAGGCCGCGCTAAAACGAGCAAGGTTTGCGTAGTTCGTAATCGGCATAATGCCCGGCACGATGGGAATGTTAATTCCCGCGCGCGCGCAGTCGTCGACAAAGCCAAAATAGGCGTCGGCATTGTAAAAATATTGAGTAATCGCCGAGTTCGCACCAGCTTCAACCTTCGCCTTGAAAAACTCGAGATCACTTTCGACCGAGCGCGACTGGGGATGCACTTCGGGATAACACGCCACATCGATAGTGAAATGATCGCCGGTTTCTTTGCGTACAAACTCCACGAGTTCGTTGGCGTAGCGATAAAGCGAGGCCGAGCCCATGCCCGAGGGCGCGTCGCCGCGCAGGCAAACAAGCCGATCGATTCCGGCCGCTTTGTACTCATGCAAGAGTTTGAGAATATCGCCTTCGTCGCTGCCGCCAAACGACAGATGTGGTGCCACGCGCGATCCTACTTCGCGGAAACGAGTAACCGCACGCTTCGTCCCGTCTCGTGTCGAGCCGCCAGCGCCGTAAGTAACCGAGAAAAATTCAGGGCCTAGCTTGCTCAGTTCGGCATGAACGATATCGAGTTTTTCTTCGCCCGCAGGCGTGCGCGGCGGAAAAAACTCAATACTAAAGTGACTGGTATCTGTGCTCATAATGCATCCATTCTAACGAGAAGGCGCCGAATTCGGCGCCTTCTTTTTTGCTTTCGCACGCTTACTTCTTAACAAGCTTAGTACTTGTAGCTCTCGGACTTATAAGGGCCAGCCACTTTGACGTTAATGTATTTCGCCTGATCATCAGTCAGCTTAGTCATTACGCCACCAAAACCCTTCACCATCAGCGCAGCAACTTCTTCGTCGAGCTCTTTTGGTAAAACCGTTACAGTAATGTTGTCTTTCTTAAACTCGTCTGACTGATCGGCAAACTTTTCAGAGTACATACGCATTTGCGCGAGCACTTGGTTAGCGAAAGATCCATCCATAATGCGTGAAGGATGGCCGGTTGCATTGCCAAGGTTAATCAGACGGCCTTCGGACAATAGAATCAAATAGTCGTCTTTGTTCTCGGCGCCGCTGCGAAAGATCTTGTGAACCTGCGGCTTCACTTCTTCCCACTGCCAGTTGTCTCGCATGTACTGCGTGTCAATTTCGTTATCAAAGTGACCAATATTGCAGATAACCGATCCAGCTTTGGCCGCTGCGAGCATAAATTTATCGCACACGTTTACATTGCCGGTAGTAGTGACGATTAGGTCCATCTTCGACAGCAGTGCTGTGTCGATGCCATCGGCACTGCGAGTGTTGACGCCATCGATATAAGGCGAAACAACTTCGTAACCGTCCATACACGCCTGCATCGCGCAGATAGGATCGATCTCGGCTACTTTCACGATCATGCCTTCTTGGCTTAGGCTTTGTACTGAACCTTTGCCGACATCGCCGTAGCCGATAACGAGTGCTTTCTTGCCCGAAAGCAACATGTCTGTACCGCGCTTAATGCCGTCGTTTAAGCTGTGACGACAGCCGTATTTGTTGTCGTTCTTAGACTTAGTTACCGAGTCATTGACATTAATGGCAGGCACTTTCAGTTCGCCCGCTTCTATCATTTCTAGCAGACGGTGAACGCCCGTAGTAGTTTCTTCGGTGATACCGTGAATTTTTGCAAGCATCTGTGGATATTTATCATGGATCATGCCGGTAAGGTCACCGCCATCGTCCAAGATCATGTTGCATTCCCAAGGCGTGCCGTCCTTGAGAATAGTCTGCTCGATACACCACTCGCCTTCTTCGTTCGACTGGCCCTTCCACGCGTAAACGGCAATGCCCGAAGCGGCAATACACGCAGCGGCGTGGTCCTGTGTCGAGAAGATGTTGCAAGAAGACCAGCGCACTTCGGCGCCAATCTCAACAAGCGTTTCGATCAGCACCGCAGTCTGCACTGTCATGTGAATGCAGCCGATGATTTTTGCGCCAGCAAGCGGACGCTCTGCTGCGTATTTTTTGCGTAGTGTCATCAGCGCCGGCATCTCTGCTTCGGCGAGTGTGATTTCACGACGGCCAAATTCGGCGAGTGAAATGTCTGCTACTTTGTAGTCATTCTTTGCTACGTCGTTGATTGGTGTTGCTGCTGCTGTGCTCATGTGTTGCTCCGTATACTCTATTCGATTTGATTTGATTGCTAACTACGCGAAAGCGCAATAATTCGATGGCTTGTTAGATTAAATTCCTGCAGCGGCTTTTACTGCTGCTGCTTTGTCAGTTTTCTCCCAGCTTAACTCTAGGTCTTCCCGTCCGAAGTGACCGTAGGCTGCCGTGTCGCGGTAGATCGGTTTAATGAGATCAAGCATTTTTATTAAACCCTTAGGTCGTAGCTCGAAGTGTTCGCGAATAATTCGTACGATTTCAGTGTTCGAAATTTTTCCAGTGCCGAAAGTCTCGACGCTTATCGAGGTCGGCTCGGCAACACCAATCGCATACGACAGCTGAATCTCGCAGCGCTCTGCGATACCTGCGGCGACAATATTTTTTGCCACATAGCGCGCAACATAAGCTGCTGAGCGATCGACTTTCGATGGATCCTTGCCCGAGAACGCCCCGCCGCCGTGTCGGGCCATCCCGCCGTAGGTATCTACGATAATCTTGCGGCCAGTGAGGCCGCAGTCGCCAACAGGTCCACCGATAACGAAACGGCCGGTTGGATTAATGAATATCTTTGTCTCTTTGGTTATCCATTCTTCTGGAAGCACCGGCTTGATGATTTCTTCGAACACGCCCTCGCGTAAGTCTTCGTTGGATACCGAGTCTTTGTGCTGTGTCGACAGCACCACCGCGTCAATAGACACCGGCTTGTTGTCTACGTAGCGAAAGGTGAGCTGGCTTTTTGCATCTGGCTCGAGCCAAGGTAGCGTGCCATTTTTGCGCACCTCAGACTGCCTTTTTACCAATCGATGCGCATAGGTAATCGGGGCGGGCATCAGTACATCGGTTTCATTACTCGCATAGCCAACCATAAGTCCTTGGTCGCCAGCACCTTGCTCGTGATCATGGGAGTCGTCTACGCCTTGAGAAATATCGGGCGATTGTTTGCCGATGGCGTTGATCACGGCACACGTGTGGCCGTCGAAACCACTGTCGGCGTTGTTGTAGCCGATGTCATTTACCACGCCGCGCACAATGTCTTCGATATCGACATAGGCTTCGGTGGTTATTTCGCCGGCGACTAAAACCATGCCGGTTTTAATCAGCGTTTCGCACGCGACACGTGAGCGCGGGTCTTCCTTTAACAAGGCGTCGAGGATGGCGTCGGAAATCTGGTCCGCCATTTTGTCAGGGTGTCCTTCGGAAACCGATTCGGACGTAAAGAGGTTTATCTCGCTCATGCTAACTCCTTGGTATTAATTCGCGTGCTTTCTAAACACGCGCATCTGTATCTGAAATCCGTTGCGCAGTGCGAGGTTCGATCCTTGTTCGAATCGTAGCCCGCTCATTACTGCCCATTGGTCTAATTCGCTTTCGTCAAAGCCCAACCACAAATCGCCGCAGGAACTGCGCACCCAATCTTGGTCGTGGCTGCAGAGCTCTATCACAAGTAAGAGCCCGTCTTCTTTTAACAGTGCCGCAACATCTTTAAAGGTCGCGGCGGGTGTGGCGATGTGGTGCAGGACCATATCGAACACGACGAGGTCGGCGGCGCCGCTCAATGTCTCGCGCGCGTTTGCCGTCTCACCTAACAAAAAATCGACATTGCTCAGGCCGTCAGCGGCGATCGCTGCGCGCGACAGGTCGAGCATGTCTTTAGAATTATCTACCGCGGTGACCGACGCAAAGCGGCGCGCGAGCTCAACAAGCAGCCGCCCCTCGCCCGGCCCTATTTCCAGCACACTCGCATCCGCAGGCAGACCAAGCCCTTCGACTACATCGATTAGGCTGCTGTCGTAATGCTCCCGCTCTACGATCAGCCCTTGGTTCTCAGAGAAACGGTCGGCGTTTTTTTCAAAAAAACTCAGCGACAGCTCCGAACGCTCCTGCTGCAGCTGTTCGAGCTGCATTGCCTGCTCTCGCGGAATCTCAAGCGTATCCACAGTATCGAACGCGGCCCGCTTCAGATCGGCAAGCGCATCGTCGTCGGTAATGAAGGCCCGACGATAAAAGATCGAATTGCCCTCGCGCCGCGTTGCGACCAACTCAGCCTTCGCGAGCACTTTTAAATGGTGGCTTAGCGCCGACTGGCGAGTGCCTACCAAGCGGCAGAGCTCTAGCACCCCAAAGGACTCGTTTTTGAGCAGCCGCAGAATCTGCAGCCGAAGCGAATCGGCCAGCGCCTTATGCAGCTGTGCCAAACGCTGCGCAGGCAGCGTTTGGTCCGCGTCGAGCAAAAAAGGCTCGGTATGAGTCGCTGCAACCGCTGTCAAACGCTTATCCTAGTTAGAAAAGGGAGGTGTCACTTTCGATTTTGTGCAATTTAACAACATTTCCAGCGCATTACAAATCTATATCAAATTTATTTGATATAGATTTCGATATGGCGAGTAGCATATTGCGGGCAGGTGCGAGAAAATGCGCGTCTTCATTTTTACAGAACACCTAAGGAGCCTCACCCATGGCGGAATCCGCTGTTTCACGCAAGCAATGCGCTAATGCAATCCGCGCGCTGAGTATGGATGCCGTCCAAAAGGCGAACTCAGGCCATCCCGGCGCGCCGATGGGCATGGCAGACATCGCCGAGGTGTTATGGAAAGACCACCTAAGTCACAGTCCAAGCAACCCTAAGTGGTTGAATAGAGACCGTTTTGTGCTTTCTAACGGCCATGGCTCGATGCTAATTTACTCGCTACTGCACCTCACCGGTTACGACGTGTCTATTGAAGATATCAAACAGTTCCGGCAAATGGATTCGAAGACCCCCGGCCACCCAGAATACGGCTACACGCCCGGCGTCGAGACCACAACCGGGCCTCTCGGCCAGGGCCTCGCTAACGCGGTTGGCATGGCAATCGCCGAAAAAACCCTCGGCGCGCAGTTTAACCGCCCAGGTTTCGACGTAGTCGATCACCACACCTACGTGTTCGCCGGCGACGGCTGCCTCATGGAGGGCATCTCGCACGAGGTTTGCTCGCTCGCAGGCACCCTCAAACTGGGCAAACTCATTGTTTTTTATGACGACAATGGCATCTCTATCGATGGCGAGGTTGCAGACTGGTTTAGCGACGACACCGCCAAACGCTTTGACGCCTACGACTGGCAGGTATTGGCAGTAGACGGTCACGACTCGGAGGCGATTAACGCAGCCGTGTTAGAAGCCAAAACCGACGCTAGGCGCCCTACGCTGATCAAATGCAAAACCATTATCGGCTTCGGCTCGCCCAACAAACAGGGCACGGCGGCAACGCACGGCGCGCCATTAGGAGCCGAGGAGATAGCGGCGACTCGCGCGGCACTCGATTGGCCACACAGCGAATTCATTATTCCCGAAGACATCAAAAACGCCTGGGACTGCACAGAGAAAGGCTTCGGCGCAGAAACCGCGTGGAAAGAATTGCTCGTGGGCTATGAAGAAGAATACCCCGAGCTTGCGATGGAACTTATCCGCCGCTTAAAGGGCCAGCTGCCAGGCTACTTTAAAGAGAAGGCCGACGAGTATATTCGTCAACTGCAGGACAACCCCGAGAACATCGCGAGCCGCAAAGCCTCGCAAAACTGTCTCGAGGCTTATGGTTCATTGCTACCAGAACTGATCGGCGGCTCTGCTGACCTTACCGGCTCTAACTTGACCAACTGGTCAGGAAGCACGCCCATTTCTGATAAAGCTGACGGCAATTACATTTATTATGGCGTGCGTGAATTTGGCATGTCAGCGATCGCGTCCGGCATTGCGCTGCACGGTGGGTTTGTGCCATATACCGCAACATTCCTAATCTTTATGGAATATGCCCGCAACGCAGTTCGCATGGCCGCGCTCATGCAGCAGCAAAGCATTTTCGTTTACACACACGACTCGATTGGCCAGGGCGAAGACGGCCCAACGCATCAGCCTATCGAGCAGCTCGCGAACCTTCGTACCACGCCTAATATGTCGGTTTGGCGCCCTTGCGACAGTGTCGAATCGGCGGTCGCCTGGAAAGCAGCAATCGAGCGCAGCGTCGGGCCTACCTCACTCGTATTCTCACGCCAGGGACTTCCGCATCAGGCGCGCAGTGACGAACAACTCGCGAATGTGGCGCGCGGCGGCTACGTGCTTCTCGACTGCGTAGGCACGCCCGACGCAATCGTTATCGCCACCGGCTCCGAGGTTGGAATTTGTTTTAATGCGGTAACGGCAATGAACGCCGACGGCGAAAAAGTTCGTTTAGTCTCTATGCCCAGTGTCGATGTTTTCGAGTCGCAGGATCTCGCCTACCAAGAAGAAGTTATTCCTAACGCGGTGCGTAAGCGCCTTGCGGTCGAAGCTGCAGGCTCTGAATATTGGACAAAGTTTGTCGGTCTCGACGGCAAAGTTATTGGCATGCAAACTTTTGGTGAGTCGGCTCCGGGCGGCGAGCTAATGGAGCACTTTGGCTTTAGCGCCGAAAATGTTGCCAATACTGTTGTGTCGATGCTTTAAACCTTAATCGCTAGGAAACCGAATGAGCTACAAGATCGCTATTAACGGCTACGGTCGCATTGGCCGCTGCGTACTCCGTGCATTTTACGAGTCGACAAACTACGCCGAATTGCGCATCGTGGCGATCAATGATCTTGCGGATATCGGTAACCTTGCGCATCTCACCCGCTACGACAGCACGCACGGCCGTTTTCTTGGAGAGGTCGAACAGGGCGACGGTGAACTGATGGTGAGCGGCGATGCTATTCGCGTCTCGCAGCAGGCCAATGTAGCAAACCTTGCATGGGATGATCTCGACATTGATCTCGTGATGGAATGCAGCGGCGCGTTTACCGATCGCAAGACCGCACAGATTCATCTCGCCAATGGCGCAAAACGCGTCCTGTTTTCGCAGCCCGCCGACAGCGATGTAGATGCGACACTCGTGTACGGGATTAATCACGAGACACTTGATACCAACGCGACAATTATCTCCAACGCCTCGTGTACAACTAATTGCATTGTGCCAGTGTTGAAAGCGATCGATGAGGTGTTTGGGATCGACCACGGAGTCATTACGACGATTCACTCGGCGATGAATGACCAGCCGGTTATCGATAGTTACCATCATCAAGACCTGCGCAAAACACGCAGCGCGATGCAATCGATTATTCCGGTTGACACCGCGCTCGCCAAAGGCATCGAACGTATTCTGCCAAATTTGAACGGCAGACTTCAGGCGCAGGCAATTCGTGTACCAACAGTAAACGTCTCGGCGATGGATCTTACGCTGACGCTAAACTCGGACGCCACGGTCGACTCGGTGAACGCTGCGTTAGTCGCCGCGAGCGATAGCCTGCCGACAAACATTTTGGGTTACACGCTAGAACCGCTGGCATCGACTGATTTTAATCACGACCCGCGGTCCGCCGTCGTTGATCTTAATCAGACACTCGTCGCGGGTACGCGCCTCGTTAAGCTTTTGGTGTGGTTCGACAACGAATGGGCCTACGCAAATCGCATGCTCGACGTTGCACAGTTTATTCATCGGCGCGAAAAAGAGTTGAAGTAGAAAAAAGGAAAAGAAAGAGAATGAATTTTCACCGCATGGAAAACTTGTCGTTAGCCGGTAAGCGCGTGCTTATACGCGAAGACCTCAATGTACCGGTGAAAGACGGCGTTGTGGGCAACGACACGCGCATACGCGCGGCATTGCCTACGATCAAACTTGCGCTGGAATTAGGCGCACAGGTAATTGTTATGTCGCATCTAGGTCGCCCGAAAGAGGGTGTGGCTGCGACAGAGCAACGCGAATTTTCTCTTGCTCCGGTGGCGGCACACTTAAGCACACTGCTTGGCTCGCCAGTCGTGCTCGATAATAGCGCTCTCGATAACAGTGCTATAAGGAATGACGCGCCTAATAAACAGAATGCCGCGAGCGTGACGCTGTTAGAAAACGTGCGTATGAATATTGGCGAAGGCAAGAACGACGACGCGCTTGCCAAGCGCTACGCAGCACTGTGCGACGTGTTTGTAATGGACGCTTTTGGCACCGCTCACCGTGCGCAGGCAAGCACCCACGGTGTAGCAAAGTTTGCGCCCATCGCCTGCGCAGGCCCACTACTCGCTGGCGAACTCGACGCCCTGCAGAAATCACTTCATGCATCCGAACACCCAATGCTTGCGATTGTCGGCGGGGCTAAAGTGTCGAGCAAACTCGAAGTATTGAAAAGCCTGGCCACCAAAGTCGATCACCTAATTGTAGGCGGCGGTATCGCCAATACATTCCTCGCCGCTAGCGGTATTAATGTCGGTAAAAGCCTGTGCGAGACAGACCTCATTCCCCTCGCCAGAGAGTTAATGGCGCAGACGTCTATACCATTGCCGATCGATGTGGTGGTCGCAAAAGAATTTAGCGCAGAGGCAGCAGCGACGACAAAACTCGTCGCAGAGATTAGCGACGACGACATGATTTTGGATATCGGCCCGCAGACGGCTGCGATGTTTGCGGACACCATCGCCGCAATGAAAACAATTATCTGGAATGGGCCCGTGGGTGTGTTCGAGATCCCGCAGTTTGCCCATGGCACCGAGGCAATCGCAAAAGCTGTCGCTGCAAACACAGGCTTTTCGATTGCAGGCGGCGGTGAAACCATTGCCGCGATCGACACCTTCGGAGTGACCGAATCGGTCTCTTATATCTCGACAGGTGGCGGCGCATTTTTAGAATACGTGCAGGGCGAAGTATTGCCTGCGGTAGACATTTTGCTGCAGCGTGCGGCTAGCTAAGAATAATTATTCGTCAAGAATTCAGACAGCAGAGGACACAAACATGGCACTTATTAGCTTACGACAACTACTCGATCACGCAGCCGAGAATGGCTACGGCGTGCCGGCGTTTAATGTAAATAACCTCGAGCAAATACGCGCGATTATGGAGGCCGCAGACGAGGCCAACAGCCCCGTTATCCTGCAAGCCTCCGCGGGCGCGCGCAAGTATGCAGGCTCTAACTTCCTCAAGCATTTGATTCAGGCGGCGATCGAAGAGTTTCCTCACATACCGATTGTTATGCACCAAGATCACGGCGTCTCGGCTGCCGTTTGTCAGCGCTCGATTCAACTCGGGTTTTCGTCTGTCATGATGGACGGCTCACTCGGCGAAGACGGTAAAACACCGATGGATTTTGACTATAACGTCGCTGTAACCAAAACCGCCGTTGCCATGGCCCACGCCTGCGGCGTGTCGGTCGAGGGCGAAATAGGCTGTTTAGGCTCGCTCGAAACAGGTATGGCCGGCGAAGAAGACGGCATCGGCGCCGAGGGCGTTTTGTCGATGGAGCAGATGCTAACCGACCCGCAGGAAGCCGAAGACTTTGTTAATGCGACCGGGGTCGACGCACTCGCCATTGCGGTAGGCACAAGCCACGGTGCTTATAAATTCAGCCGTCCGCCTACCGGCGACATTCTCGCGATTAGCCGCATCAAAGAGATTCACGCCAAGATCCCAAATACGCATCTTGTTATGCATGGCTCGTCGTCGGTGCCGCAAGAATGGCTCGCGATTATTAATGAGTTCGGCGGAGAGATCCCCGAGACCTACGGCGTTCCCGTGTCGGAAATTCAAGAAGGCATTCGTCATGGCGTGCGCAAGGTAAATATCGACACCGACCTGCGCTTAGCCTCGACTGGCGCCGCACGCAAGTTTCTCGCCGAGAATCCAAGTGAGTTTGACCCGCGCAAATTCTTAATCCCCACCATGACAGCAATGAAAGGAATCGTTAAAGATCGTCTAGAGGCTTTTGGTTGTGCGGGTCAGGTAGCTAATATTGGCAAGGTTTACAGCCTTGAGGAAATGGCAGGTAAATACGGCTTATAGGTGGTTGCGATTGTCACGGGTGGTTAAGATGCTCGTGACAATACTGCACAGTGATAGCTACTTTTACGCTAAGAAGGTGCGAAGAAGGTTTGAGAAGACGCTAAGAGGGCGATAAAAAAGCGCCAGGCAGTCGCTGATACAGCGTTAAAGTAGCCGCACAGCCATTAGAACCAGCACCACCAGTGACGCAATCCAGACAACAGAACGCGCTGGGTTGATGCCCCCTACGTAACACACCAGATAAACCACCCTAAGCCCAAGCCAAACCTGTGCGAGCACCAGCAGGTCGGCGCCGTTTATCATCGCTAGCAAACACATCGCCAAAAACGGCACGAGGCTTTCTTGAAAGTTGGTCGCCGCGCGCCCTGCCCGAGCCGCGCCGATGCTTAGCTCTAGCCCTTCGTCCCGCGACCCCAACAGATACTTTAAGTGAACACGGTTAAAAAACGCTGGTACCAACCAGATGTGCACCAGCGTGAGTGCCAGTGTGGCAATAATTATCTGCGTCATGGTGTTGCTCCTTTTAACGGGTCTTTTAAGGGGTCAGACCCCTTAAAAAAGCACCCGAGACTTAATAGTCCCGTTTACCTCATTCAGCCGCGCCAGCGCCAGCTCGCTCGCGTCTACATCTACGTCCATGACCACATAGCCCACTTTGTCGTTAGTTTGCAGATACTGCGAGCTAATGTTGATGCCGTTTTCGGAGAAGATGCTGTTGATCTGGCTCAGCACACCGGGCACGTTTTCGTGGATGTGCAGCAAGCGGTGTTTGCCGGGGTGAGCGGGAAGCGACACTTCGGGGAAGTTTACCGACGCGAAGCTCGAGCCGTTGTCGCTGTAGCGTACCAACTTTTCGGTGACCTCGATGCCGATATTGCGCTGTGCTTCCATCGTGCTGCCGCCGACATGGGGCGTGAGGATGCAGTTGTCGAACTCTCGAAGAGGCGAGATAAATTCTTCGTCGTTAGACTTAGGCTCAATGGGGAAAACGTCTATAGCGGCGCCGGCGAGGCGCTTTTCGCGCAGGGCGTCGGCGAGTGCGTCGATGTCGACGACGGTGCCGCGCGAGGCGTTAATGAAAATGGCGTTGGGCTGCATCCAGCCAAGCTGCTCGGCGCCGATCATGTCTTTAGTATCGGGCGTCTCGGGCACGTGCAGAGTGACAATATCGCAGGTGCTCATGAGCTCTTGAAGAGAGTTGAGCTGCGTGGCGTTGCCAAGTGGCAGCTTAGTCACAACGTCAAACAAAAAGACTTTCATGCCCATAGATTCGGCGAGTACGCTGAGCTGTGAGCCGATGTTGCCGTAGCCCACGATGCCGAGTTTTTTGCCACGTGTCTCGAATGAGCCTGTTGCAGATTTCTGCCATACGCCGCGGTGCAGCAGCGCACTCTTTTCGGGCACGCGGCGCAGTAATAAAATCGACTGGCCGATGACCAACTCGGCGACGCTGCGGGTATTGGAATAAGGGGCATTGAACACGGGAATACCCCGACTCAAGGCGGCCTTGAGATCAACCTGATTTGTGCCGATACAGAAACAGCCGACCGCTTGCAGTTTTTTCGCCGCGGCAAACACCCGCTCGGTGAGCTGTGTGCGCGAACGCAGACCGACGAAATGGACGTCTTTGATCTTCTCGACTAGATCGTCTTCGCTCAGCGACGTTTTGAGGTATTCGATATTCTCATAGCCTTCGTTCCTCAGTGCCTCAACAGCGCTTTCATGAACGGCCTCGAGGAGGAGGAATTTGATCTTGCGCTTGTCGAGCGAGGTTGATTGCATGAGGTATGAGTTCCTTTTTCGCGGTGCCGGCAGGCTGGGGACGATGCCCAAAAAACGCACGCATGGTAACATATTGCGCGAAGCAGTACTCTCACTCGCGCGCCTCGTGTAATCCAACAGTCATCACCGCTAGTAGAGTGTATAACAGTTAATAGGCACGGTGCATGACTGCATGCAGCGCGGCCTTCAGGAAACCACGATGAAATGCACCAAAGCTGAACTTCTCGAAGCCCTCCACGACCTAGTTGGTGACGCGGGCCTCAAGACCTCTCTCGCCGACCTCGACACCTATGGCAAAGACTGGACCCGAGTCTATAAGCCATCGCCCGTTGCGATTGTGCTGCCGGCCGACACCGACGAGGTGGTCGCGCTTGTTAAATTTGCAAAGCGTATGGAAGTACCGCTGGTCCCCTCTGGTGGCCGCACGGGCTTGAGCGGTGGCGCGATGGCGCCTTCTGGCGAGGTAGTGGTCGCGTTTGATCGGATGAATAAAATCCTCGACTTTGACGCATCCGATCGGCTCGTCGTCTGCGAACCCGGCGTTGTTACCGAGCAGCTGCAGCAGTTTGCCGAAGCCGAGGGTTTGCACTATCCGGTTGATTTCGCATCGTCGGGATCGAGCCAGCTTGGCGGCAACGTGGCGACCAACGCGGGCGGCATTAAAGTGATTCGCTATGGCATGACCCGAAGCTGGGTAGCGGGTATGAAAGTAGTCACGGGCAACGGCGAGGTGCTGAGCTTTAACCAAGGCTTAGCGAAGAACAACACAGGCTACGATTTCCGTCATCTGTTTATAGGTTCCGAGGGCACGCTTGGCTTTATTGTCGAGCTGACGATGAACCTCACGAGCCCGCCTAAAGATCCTACGGTGATGCTGCTTGGCGTCGAAAATATGGCGGCAACAATGCCCGTGTTACAAGCCTGTCAGGCAAAACTGCCACTGACCGCGTTTGAGTTTTTCTCAGAGAAGGCGCTCGTGCATGTGATGGCAGAGAAGGGCTTGCAACGCCCTTTCGAGAGTGCAACCAATTTTTATGCATTGGTCGAATTTGAGAGTCAGTCCGACACCGACTTCGAGACAGCGATGGAAGTGTTCGAGCACTGCCTCGAGTCAGGCTGGGTGATAGACGGAACAGTGAGTCAAAATTTAACGCAGGCGAAGAATTTATGGCGGTTGCGTGAAGACATCTCCGAGACGATCTCGCAGTTCACGCCGTATAAAAATGACATCTCGGTGCGTGTGTCAAAAGTGCCCGAGTTCTTAGCCGAAGTCGATGAACTGATTGGCAAAGCGTATCCCGATTTCGAGATCATTTGGTTTGGTCATATTGGTGACGGCAATGTGCATTTAAACATTCTAAAACCTGCCGATTTAGCACCCGAGTCGTTTTTCGAAAAGTGCGCCGAGGTGTCTGACTGGGTTTTCGAGATTGTTCAGCGACACGGCGGCAGTATTTCGGCAGAGCATGGAGTTGGCTTACTCAAGAAGCCTTATTTGCACTATTCTAGGTCGAAGGCCGAGATTGCAGCGATGCGCGCGATTAAGGCGATTTTCGACCCTGCCAACATTCTGAACCCTGGCAAGCTTATTTAATTTCATTTCACATTTTGATTGAACAAAAAATCAATTCAGTCGGTCTTCTTTAATGCGAGTCTACTTAATAGATTGCGAGACACGATAAACGCAAAGTGGAAACAGGAAACGGCGGGCACGGCTACAAGTAGGGCCTTTACAAAATTAGCTCCACTACATATTGTATGTATGCCGAGGTGATTCATAAAAGGTTTCAGCAGCTGTTATAAACCGAGTAGTTCTCCTAATCCCATAGGGTAAGCAGGGTCAATAGCTCGCTACAATTTGCGACATATTTTGTTTCCATCTATTATGCAGAATGCGTACTATGCGAATTCGATCACTGTTTGATCGATGAATTTGAACTAGTTCAAATTCTACAACTTTAAATTTTTTGAGCACGAGAAGATTATGTCAGAGACAGTTGAGGGTACAGTAAAGTGGTTTAACGATGAGAAGGGTTTCGGCTTTATCGAGCAAGAAGGCGGCAAAGATGTATTCGTACATTTTAGCGCCATCAATGGCTCGGGGCGACGCTCTCTTCAGGAAGGCCAGAAAGTAACCATGGAAGTGACTCAAGGGCAGAAAGGCCCCCAGGCGGAAAACGTCACTCCACTCTAGTCTCTGATACTTTACCTGTGTGAGCGACAGCGCGACAGACAGATAAGATAGAGACGATACGCGTTAACCCGCGATAAGATAAAAAGAACCACCCCTTATAGCGCAAGCTATGAGGCAGGTGGTTTTTTTTCGTCTATCGCGCTATCAAACAAACTCCGGCAAACTCTACCAAATTCTACTTGGCAGTGAGCGTCTTAACTCCGCCGTGTGTACTGAGCAATAACACGTCGGCAGCACGCTCGGCGAACAAACCGTTGGCAACAACGCCAACGATTTGATTGATCGCGGCTTCGAGCTTGCGAGGCTCGTCGATCGTGAGATTATGTACATCTAGAATCACGTTGCCGTTGTCGGTGATAACGCCTTCGCGGTAAACGGGGTCGCCGCCAAGTTTAACCAGTTGCCGCGCGACGTGACTGCGCGCCATCGGAATCACTTCGACTGGCAGTGGAAACCTACCGAGATAGGGCACGAGCTTACTTTCATCGGCAATGCACACAAACTCTTCGGAGGCTGCTGCGATTATTTTTTCGCGCGTGAGCGCAGCCCCGCCGCCTTTGATTAGATGCAGATGATCGTTGGTTTCATCGGCACCGTCGACATAAACACGCAGCACTCCGGCGGCGTTGAGATCGATTACCGGAATGCCAATCTCTTTTAGACGACGCGCGCTTTCCTCGGAACTCGCAACGGTTGCCGAGATACTGTGCTTAATTTTTTCGAGCTCGGCGATGAACAGATTCGCAGTCGAGCCGGTGCCTACGCCGAGAATAAATTCGCCGCTGTGATCGTCGATAATACGCTCTACATAATCGAACGCCGCTTTGGCGACCGCTGCTTTTAGTTCATCTTGTGTCATGTCGTTTCCTGCTCGCCGAGATTTTCGGCCTTATTTGTATGTTGCGACAGCCCGAGTAATTGCCCCATTCTTACCGGTGACTCGGCACTTAAGCCGCCGCTCAATTCGACTGCTCCGTGACCAAACAGAACGATCGCGGTAGAGCCCAAATAGAAACGGCCGAGTTCGGCGCCGGCTGCAATCTCGACCGCAGGGACTGAGTTTGTGTAATCGGTTATCTGTACCTGGCCGCGATCTCGACCGGGGCACACGCGCCCTGCCCACACGGTCTCAATGCCTGCAACAATCATCGCGCCTACTAATACTACAGCCATGGGGCCAAGTTCGGTTGCGAATAAACACACGAGGCGCTCGTTGCGCGCGAACAAATTGGGCACGCCTTCGGCGGTTTGCTGGTTAACCGAATACAAATCGCCTGGCACATAGCTCATTTTTGTCAGCGTGCCCGCAACCGGCATGTGTACACGGTGATAGTCTTTAGGCGAGAGATAAACTGTGGCAAAACAGCCGCCGTCGAATACAGCGGCGTCGGTCTCGCTCGCGAGCAAGTCGGCCACCGTGTAGTGACGTCCTTTCGCCTGCAACAAGCCTTTCTCGGTAATATCGCCAAGCTGACTTATCGCGCCATCGGCAGGGCAAAGAATCGGCAAGGCGCCACCGATGCCTTCAGCCAACGGCCTCGCGCCGAGCTTGAGTGCGCGCGTAAAGAACGCATTGAAGTTGTCGTAAGCGAGGGGGTCTTGCTCCTGCGCTTCTCCCATGTCGACGCCATAGCGCGCCGCAAACCAATTAATAAAAGGCTTTTTCAAGCGGCCGCTCTCGGCGACGCTGCCCACTATCCGCGAAAGCAGATGCTGGGGGACTATTTTTTGAAGTGCAACGAATAAACTAGGCATGCGGCATTATAGTTCAACTTGCTCGGTTAAGGGCTAAAGCGAGTCGAGTATCTGAAAGTAACTGTAGAGTCGATCTTCGTGAATCTCGCCGGCATCGACAGCCGCCTGCAGTGCACAGTCGGGTTCGCCCTGATGCGCGCAGTCGCGAAATTTGCACTGGCCCGCAAGCGCGCGCAGCTCAACAAAGCCATCGAAGACCTGCTGGGGGCTTATGTGACCCAGCCCAAACTCGCGGATGCCGGGGGAGTCGATAAGATCGAATCCGGCGAGATGGAACAGCCGCGAGGTAGTTGTCGTATGCATGCCTTTGTCGTGCACAGCCGAGAGGCCGCCCACTGCCGCGAGTGCCTCATCGACACCAAGCCCGTTCACGAGTGAAGACTTACCCACGCCCGACTGCCCAACAAGTACAGTCGTGACGCCTTGCAGTGACTCACCGAGGGTATCGAGCCCTTCGCCTGTCGTTGCAGACACCTCGAGCACTGGATAGTCTAGGCCACGATAAATTTCGAGCATGGCCTCTAGACGGTCGGGGTCTTCGCACTGGCTTTTAAGATCGCTTTTACTGAGTATTAGCATGGGCTGCAGGCCAAGGGTTTCGATGGCCACAAGATAGCGATCGATCAGGCTTGCCAGTGGCATCGGCGTGGGCGCGAGCACCACAAGCACGACATCGATATTGGCCGCCATAGGCTTCACGACGCCGCCGAATACCGGCCGCGCAAACACGCTGCGACGTTCGCCAAGCGCTAGGACGACGCCGACGCCGTCGTCACCCGCTTCCCACACCACCCGATCGCCGGTAACGAGAGCCGGCAGGTTAGCGCGCTGATGGCAGCGCACAATGTCGCTGCCCTCTAAAGGCTCGATGTCGAGCTGTTTGCCGAAATGACTGATTACCACGCCATTGACCCGAGCATCTGATGCCGCAGCCGAATCCTGCGCTTCATTGCCTAACTCTCGCCCCTGATTTTTTGCGATGCGGCCGAGCTGCTGTTTACTGAGTCGTCGTTTGGTCAATTCGGGTTCTCGGAATAATAGGCCTGCGTGTAGCGGCACAAGGGATCGAGGCTGCCTGCCGGCTGCGGGAAACGCTGCGCAGGATTATTGCATATTCCCCCCTCTAAGGCTTTGTTACACTTGCAGGCTTACTAAAGGTGAAACAATGAACAAAGCAAAAAATTTGGTCTGGATTGACCTCGAGATGACCGGGCTGTTGCCCGCTAGCGACCGCATCATCGAGATTGCGACTATCGTCACCGACGAGAACCTCAACCTTATCGCCGAAGGCCCAGTGCTCGCGATTAAGCAAAGCGACGCGGCACTCGACGCTATGGACGATTGGAACCAGACACACCACGGTCGCTCGGGACTGATTGCGCGTGTAAAGGCGAGCAAGATAGATGAGGTTGAAGCTGTGCGCCAAACCCTTGCTTTCTTAGCCGAGTATTCCGAGCCCAAGGCCTCGCCTCTGTGTGGCAATAGCATCTGCCAAGACCGTCGCTTTATGGCAAATTACATGCCCGAACTCGAAGCGTTTTTTCATTACCGCAACCTCGACGTGAGCACGCTGAAAGAGCTGGCCAATCGCTGGAAGCCTGAGATTATGGCCGGACTCACCAAAAAGGCGACACATCAGGCGCTCGACGATATTCGCGAATCGATCGAAGAGCTGCGGTATTACCGCGAGCACTTTATCGCCGGTTAAGCACTAACTTCGGCTCTGATGCCTCTGTAGCGACCACTCCACATGCTCACGTACCAGTGCCGAGGGGTGGTCAGCACGCGCAGTCAACGCTGCGATTGTCGCGTCGCTAGACGAGGCATTACCCAGGCCCACCGCGATATTCCGCAGCCAGCACTCGTAGCCAATGCGCCGAATTGGTGAGCCTTCGGTGTTGGCCAAAAACTCGTCCTCGGTCCAAGCAAAAAGCGCTACAAGCGATTCGGCGTCGAGTCTGTTGCGCGGCGAGAAGTCTTGCTCGGGCGACACCTCGGCGAACTTGTTCCACGGACACACCAGCTGGCAGTCATCGCAGCCGAATACCCGATTGCCCATCGCCGCTCTATACTCTTCGGGTATAGATGTGCGCAGCTCGATAGTGAGATACGAGATGCATTTGCGCGCGTCGAGCTGATTAGGCGCGTCGAATGCATTAGTTGGGCATACATCGAGGCAGGCGTGACAGGTGCCGCAGTGCGGATTATCGGGGGTGTCGATGGGCAGCGGTAGATCGGTGAATAGCTCGCCAAGAAAAAACCACGAGCCTGCGTTCTTGTTAATCAGCATCGTATTTTTGCCGATCCACCCTAACCCCGATTTCTCGGACAGCGCACGCTCTAGCACCGGCGCGCTATCGACAAACGCGCGGTAGCCGATCGGCCCCGCCTTTTCTTGAATTTTGTCGGCGAGCTTCTGTAAGCGCTTTCGCAGCACCTTGTGGTAATCACGGCCGCGCGCGTATCGGGCAATGTACGCGGTATCCCTGGCGTCGAGTGGCGCGAGGGAATTGTCCAGCTGTTTGGCGTAATCCATGCGTACACAGATTACTCGAATGGTACCGGGGTGAAGCAGCTCTGGGTGCACGCGCAGGTCATGGTTGTTGGCCATATAGCCCATTTCGCCGTGAAAATTACGCGCAATCCACTCCTCTAAATGGCCTTCGTAGGCGCTTAGATCGACATCGGTAATCGCCACTTCTTGAAACCCAAGCGCGGCCCCCCACCTTTTTATCTCGGCCGCGAGCGCGTCGAAATCGGCTTCGGCGTTAGCACCTGAGGCAGCTTGGGTGTCGGCTACAGGGCACATAAAATCTTCGCGGCGCTTTCGAGCGTTGCGTCTTCTTTACAAAAACAAAAGCGAATGATGCGCGATTCGGGCTTTGTCGTTTGAGCGGGGTTGTGAGACGTTTTAGGCGCCGGGTTAAGCGCCGGGTTAGGAGACGGGTTAGGAGACGGGTTAAAAGAGGCGCTATAGGAAGCGCTATAAGAAGCACCGTAAAAAGGCGACAGCGGAATCGCGGCGACGCCATGCTCGCGGGTGAGTCGTGTCACGAAGGTCATGTCGTCTTCGTCGCTTATTGCACTGTAGTCGGCGAGCTGAAAATACGTGCCCGCCGAGGGCGTAAAGCGAAAGCGCGACGACGCGAGCAGCTCGCAGAAACGGTCGCGCTTCGCTTGATAAAAGCTCGCAAGCTCTGTCGCATGCTGCGGGCACTCATGCATGTAGTCGGCTAGCGCGTACTGCAAAAAACTCACGCTGGTGAACGTAACGAACTGGTGCACCTTGCGAAATTCTGCAGTGAAGCTCGGCGGCGCGACACAGTACGCAAGTTTCCAGCCGGTCGCATGGTAGGTTTTACCGAATGAGAACACCGCAAAACTCTTCTCGCGCAGCTCATCGTGACCTAGCACGCTCGCGTGCGACTGCCCATCGAACACCATGTGCTCGTATACCTCGTCCGAGAGCATCACAATAGCGTGGCCCCGGATGGTCTCGGCAAGTTTATCTAGATCCTCTGCGCTTAGCACAGAGCCACAGGGATTATGGGGCGAGTTGATCATTACCATGCGCGTACGCGGGGTAATGGCGCGGGCAAGCGCCTCGAAGTCGATGCTGTAATCGGGCAAGGAGAGCGGCAAGCGCACCGGCGTGGCGCCAGCGAGCCTAATCGCTGGGTCGTAGCAATCGTAGGCCGGATCGAAAAGGATTACCTCGTCGCCAGGGCCGACTGTCGCCTGAATCGCATCAAAAAGCGCCTCGGTTGCGCCAGAGGTCACCGTCACCTCGTTTTCTGGACAAACCTGCGCGCCATAGAGCGCGTACACCTTAGCCGCGATCTCCTCCCTCAGAGGCAAAATCCCCGCCATAGGCGGATATTGGTTTTTGCGGCCATTGAGATGCTCGTTAACCAGCTCGCGCAGCCTGTCTGGGCAATCGAAGTCTGGAAAACCCTGCGAGAGGTTGATAGCGCCGTGCTCGGCGGCCATTTTGGACATTACCGTGAAGATAGTTGTGCCGACATGAGGGAGCTTTGATTGCATGGAAAATACCGTAGCCACTTTAAGCCGCATTCTACCTTATCTTGTTCTCGCTTGGCGCTAAGCCTTGAGGCTTGTGACTCGCGTTTTAATGAAATAATAGGGGTTTATTACTAGTAGTTTTCGCAGATTGCTTGGGTTAACGTTGCGTTAACAATATCTGCTTAAAAGGCTAGGGTAGAGACGGAACTTCAATCCCTCGATAGATTATCAATGCTAAAACGTTTTTCTGTGAATTTTGGATATTCGGTATTTGTTGCCCTTTCCTGGGTTGTGCTTTGGCATTTAAACTTTTTCTTCTTCGATGCCGCTAAAGTCGCGCCGCTAGTTAGCCTAGTTTTTCTACCAGCTATTCTTCGACCCATCGCTGTACTTATTTTCGGAGCCTCGGGCGCCATTGGCCTAATTTTTGGTGCCGCTATTACTCTACCCCTTATCTCGCCACCTAGCCTTCCGCTTGCATTAATCGTCCTCTCGAACGGTTTAGTGGCTTGGGTGGTACTCCTCTTGTTACGCCGAATACCTACCTATCGAACCGAGCTTACTTACGACATGGCAGGGCTAACTCTTAGGACAATCATTCTTTTAGCGGGGCTGACTGCGCTAGCAAGTTCTCTGACAAATTCTCTCATTATATCTCTTTCCCCCGATCTCTCCTCGTCCTCGGGACTACCCTTATCTATGCTAGCTGGCGATGCCATTGGTGCAATTTTAATGCTTTACTTGATGTCGATATTTTCGCCGCTTGTTTCTAAGTATTTTAGATAGAAAAGCGCTTTTTCCCCTCCCGCAGCCCCCCACTTATTTCGGGCGTAGCATTTTTCTATAGAGTTGTTACACTAATATGACAATATTTCACACCCATGCGCTAATCAACTCGTCTTAGGTTCCCAATGAAAAAAGATCTCCCTTATCTACGCTTTCTGAATTTAGCGAGAGCACTCGAGGAAATGCCGAAGTTCCCGTCACTCGACGGCGTTGAAAGCGGCCTACTCAACGCTTGTTCAATTGCATGGTATCAAGACCGCAAACTCGCGACGATGGAGGCCCTCGAGGCAATGCCCGAGATTTCCCAACGAACAAAACATAGCCGTCTAAGAATTCTCATCGACAAAGGCATGATTAAGATTGAGAGCGATGAGTACGACGCGCGCGTGAAATATATTGTCCCGACGGCGTTGGCGCTTAAGTATTATGAAACGCTTGGTAAATATTTAGCGAAAGCACAAGCGACCTAGCCTGGTCCTTTTTTAGAAGCCGAGAGGGTTCTCCTCTTGGCTGTTTGTTCTCTTCTCAGCTTTCACTCTGCAAAAACTCCGCTTAGGCCCCTTTGTTCGCCAAGATATATTTTATATCTGGCTTTTCCCTTTAAGGGGTCTGACCCCTTTTCCGACCCCTTTTCCGAAATACACGCGCCAGTTTCGCAGGGTGTTTAGAGGCTATGGTGTTAAGGTTATCCGCCTGCCACCTTACAGCCCCAACATGAACGCTTACGCCGAGCGCTGGGTACGCTCGATCAAGGAAGACTGTTTGAAATACGTAGTGCCGATGGGTGAGGGATTTTTGCGCGCTGCTATAAAAGAATACGTTGATTTTTACAATCAGGAACGGCCGCATCAGGGGCTGGATAACGAATTGGTTACCGCGATTACAGAGAAATGTGATCTTGACGCGCCGGTAAAGGTCAAAGGGCGGTTGGGTGGGCTGTTGAATTACTACTATCGATAGCTTGTGTTAGTTTTTTGATAGTACGACAAAAAAAACAGCCCAAACCCGCCCCGCCGAGCAAATCTAGACGTTGTCTAAAAACGCCTCAACAGCGCCTTCAAACTCCGACCCCGCCCAGTTACGCCTAAACCGCTCCACGTCTTTGCGATAGTTTCGCTTCGCCTGCCATGCGCGCTTGTAGGGCTGCATCGCATCTAGGTCGAGAACGCACAGACGATTGCTTTGATAGATGAAATTGCTGATCTTCATGTCGCCGTGGGCTGCGCTAGCGTGGCGTAATAGACCGAATAGCCGATCGAACTCGGAGAGAAGGTCAGGAAAGTCGTGCTGATTGATATCACCGGTTTGGAGTTGACGGAGCAAGTTGTCACCTGGGTGACAAAGACTAAGGTAGTACGCGCCGTGATTAAGGGCACCAAACGACCGATTCTCTATAAACGCGAGGGGCATAGCGGTGAGAATGCCGTTTTGCAGCAGCCAGCGGGCGGCATCGAAGCTGCGGCGCGCGCGCGTGGTGCGCCAGAGGCGGGTAAAGCCGTGGAGCAACGATTTACGGTTATAGCGCTTAATCACAAGAGCAATTCCGTTAACCATTATCTTGGCAACAGAGGTGGTGCGGTCGTGTTTGATAATCTCGCCTGCCTGAATTGCGGCATCGGGATTTTGGAGCACGCCGGCGAGAGAAGCGGCAAACTGCTGCGAGAACGCTTGCGCGGGCTCGCGCGAGCCAAGCTCGGCGATGGCTGCAAGGTCTACGGCAAAATAAGCCTTCTTTTCGGTCTGTCGATAACACGCTGCCGAGGCGTTAACCCCGCCGTCTTCGTCGGGTGTAAGCGATTCTTCGTTAGGAATAAGCGATTCTTCGAAGGCAGTTAGTGCATCTGCCAGCGCGTGGGTATTAAGCAAGGTTTTCATGCGGCGTCGCCATGGCGTTTATGCAGCGAGCGAGCCTTAGTGCCCACGGCCTGCCAAAAATTGGTGTTGACGGTAAAGGCATGCCGTAGCCCCTGTGCGTCATAGGCGCGCACAAAACGCAGCAGGTCGCGCGTGGTTAAATTGAGATGCAGGCACGAATAATAAAGACTGCCAATGTCTTTAACGAGCCAGCGCCTGCGCAGCCTGGGGCTCGAAAAAGCGCGGTGCAAGTCGATAAGCGAGACACGCAGGTTGGGTTCGTTTTCGTGCAGTAAAAAGTGGCATAAATACAAGTCGCGGTGACACATGCCGTGGCTGTGCAGCGCGTGGGCAATCGAGGCAACGCGCTTAATTACCGCGCGCTTTATCGCGGGCGATGGCGGCTGCGTTAACCATTTTTTGCCGAGGTCTTCGAGGCTAATGGTGTCGCTTAGATCTTGGGTCACAAGATAGGAACGGCGCGTAGCGGGATTAACTCCCACCACACCATAGGCAACAGGGTGAAGCGTGGGCACACCGAGTTTTGTTAATCGCTCGACAGCGCACCATTCGTTTTCGGCATCGACTATTGGCCAGCGCAAATGAAAAAGATTTTTGGCGATCTCGCGCCAACCGACGCCAAAATGCAGCTTGGCAAAATAGTGGCGGCCATTGAGGTTAAAACGAAATGTTTTTCGGCTATCGACAACCCGAAAAACTTCGCCCTGCACCGACTGCAGTTTGTCGAAAGGATCGCCGTCTGCAAAAAACTCTTTAAACTCAGTATTCGCGTAACGCATGAAGGTTTTACCCGCGCGGGGTTCCGGTTTCAAATCGCTGGATAAAATCGGCCGCCGCTTGCGGCATGGTGTAGAGGCTGTCGTCGGCCCCGTAGGCTAACCCGTTTGCCGACCAATCGGCAGTGGGCAGATTGTCGAGTATGTTTGCTAACAGCTTGTTAAGCGTGCTCTGCGAGAACGGCTCCGGGCAGACGACACCTGCATTGGCCTGCTGTATATGATACGCGTAGCCGCAGGTCTCGGTTGCTAACACGGGTAAGCCAGCAACCACCGCCTCGAGCAAAGTATAGCCGGCGCTCTCGCGGTAAGCAGGATGCAGCATGAGGTCGGCGGCAGCGAGAAGTTCGGGCACGTCGTCGCGGCCACTCACAATGCTTACCTGTGCGGCTATGCCGAGTTTCTTAGCAAGCTTAAGATAGGCAGCAGGCTTCCCCGAGCCTACTAATAAATAGCGCAGACTGGCGCGCAACTCGGCTGGCAACGACGCGATGGCGTGTAACGCACGGTCGACACCTTTCACTTTAAATCCCGAGCCAATCTGAACAATAAGCGTCGCAGCTTCGCTAATACCGAGTTCGGCTTTTAGTTTAGCGCGCGCGCTTTGTTTGCGTATCTCGCGTGCAGCAGGCGAGCGATCTTCGAGCTTTCGGTCTTCGGCGAGCCCTGCGGGTAATGCATGCAGACGACTTTCGCACTCGGGGTAGTAGGTTTTAAAGGCAGCCCTTTGCTGTGGTGAAAGGTACAGAACCTCGGTTCCACTGGTGCCCCCAAATACAGCATGCTCGTACGCGCTAAAATGTTTAAACCGTGACGTATATTGGTAGTAACTGCCACGCTGAGTCGCTGCCATGTCGGCGAAACAAGGGTCTGCTGCGTAATACACATCGAGGCCGGCCATTTTATTAAAACCCACGATTGTCGCGTTTTGAGGTTTAGGCTGCGCCTGAAACCAACGCGTAAATTTTTGGTAAAGGCGCGTGCGAGTAAGCGCTTTAATTGGCGCAAGTTGAATTGTCACGCCGTCGGGTGTCTCTCCCGTCCAGCTTAGGGTATACACGGTAATATGGTATCCGCGTGCGCGGCATTCGTTGAGAATACGCATAAAGTCGCGTTGCTGACCGCCGTAGGGAAAATACGAATAGATAACAAAAGCGAGATTCATACTTGCGCTCATTCCCCGGCGCTGCCGAAGTCGTCTGTCTTATAGCCGTCTGTCTTATAGTCAGCTGTTTCATCACCGCCTGCTTCATAGCCGCTTGTGTCGTAATAACTTTTGGGGCGGCCCAGTGCAGCCTCGGCTAAAAGTGTTTCGAAGGTTTGCCACACCGACACAGGCGAATGGGTAGTGAAACAGGGTGGCGCGATTGCCTTGCTGTCATCTAGCACGGCTGGCCCCTTATAGGCGCAGGTCTTTTTTAGGCAGGGCGCACAGGTGAAAGTCGAACACAAATGCTTTTGCCAGACACCGTAAGTACCCGACAGCCCGGGGTCTGTTGGCCCATAAAGCGACAGCGTAGGGCGTGCGAGCGCGGCGGCTAAATGGCCGAGGCCGGTGTCTACGGCAATCACGCCGCTAACCCTTGCAAGCTGTGCGGCAAGGCCACTAAGCGACAATTTAGGCAATACGGTAGCACCAGTGCTCTGTGCAATATGCTCGGCGCGGCTGCGTTCGGCCTCGTCTCCCCAGGGAAGCAAGACCTCGAAGCCGGCGCTGGCTGCGTGTCGAGCGAGCTTGCACCAGTAGTCTACAGGCCAGTGTTTAGTCGCCCATGTGGTGCCGTGTAAAAACACCACCTGTTTGGCGTCGTCGGTGACGCCGGCTGCTTTGGCTGCAGGCGCTGTTTGCGCAGCTATTATGTCGTGGCTTACGCCGTAATCGATTGTGCGGGGATTATATTCGTACTGCAGCGCGCGGGAGAAAAGCTGGCGCACGCGGTCGACAGCATGCTCGGTTTTAGGGACCGAATAGACTTTATTGTAAAACAAGGTGGCGAGCGGTTCGCGCACCGTGCTGTCGCTTAAGCCGACGGTTAAGCCGCGCGACAGTCGACTGATAATCCCGCTTTTAATTAGCCCCTGCGCGTCGATGACAAGGTCGTAGTGTTCGCGCTTAATGTCGTCTTTGAACTTTTTAAACTCGATGCCGCCAAGCGAGCGCACAAGTTTTTTGCGCCAGCGCCGAAAGGCCACAGGAATGACGCGGTCGACTGCCGGGTGCCAGCTAGGCACCTCGACAAAGTTTTCTTCGACCACCCAGTCAAAAACAATATCGGGACGCGCGCGCCGCGCATCGGTGATGGCGGGTAGCGTGTGGATTATGTCGCCGAGCGACGAGACTTTAACGATTAAAACGCGCACTGCAATTCTCTTTGTTCTTGTAGCTTTTTGGGGTTAAAAAATAGGGTTAACCAATAGGTTTAGAAAAAGACATAGGCATTCGGCGCGCCCCTCTATTTTGCATACAGTTCGAGCACAGCGGCAACCGCACGGTGTGGTTCGATCTCGGTCATACAGCGCTTATGGCCAAACCGGCATTCACGATCGAAACACGGTCGACAGTCGATCGGGGTGGTCAGTACTCTCGAAATAGAGGCAAGCGGCGGCGTAAAGTCTGGCGAGGTTGAGCCGTAGAGCGCAACCACCGGCAGGTCGACCGCCGAGGCAACGTGCATAAGGCCCGAGTCGTTAGACAGTGCGAGGGTACATGCCGCCATCAGGTCAATCGCCTCGGCGAGGGATGTCTTACCTGTCAGATTAAAACAACAGTCGGTTAATGGATGCCCTACCTTTTTTTCGATTCCTTCGTAGATCTCTCGCGCGATGGCTGCATCCCCTGCCGATCCCATAATCACCACGCGCCAACCGTCGGCTACGAGCCTTGCGCCTGTCGCGATAAAGTGGCTTGCCGGCCATTGTTTAGAAGAACCGAACTCGGCGCCAGGGCATAGCGCAAGCAGGCGCGTTGGCCAGCCGCCAGTAAGCTCCACTCCAAATTTTGCCAGCGCCTTGTCGACCATTGCCCGCGTAACAAGTAGACGAGGATCGGGGATAGTAGCAGGGAGGCGCGCATGCGCCGGAAACGCAAGCGCGGCGAAGCGCTCGACCATACGCGGGTATTTTGCTTTGTTGAGATACCGGCAATCGTTTAGCAGCAGGCCTCGCGCCTCACCGCGCCAGCCGATGCGGTGTTTGATGCCGGCGAATCGGGGTATGAGCGCCGATTTAAAGGAGTTGGGAAGTACAATAGCATGGGTATAGCCCGCACTTGCGAGGCTTTTACCAAAACGGCGACGCGCGCCCAGTTTAAGCTCGCCGTGGTCGAAGGGCAGAACGAGGCTTTCGTCTACCTCGGGCATACGCGCAAGCAATGGCTTGGTCCACGCGGGGGCCAACACGGTAATGTAGCAATCGGGGCGCGTGCGCTTGAGCAGAATAAAAAGGCTCTGCGCCATTAGCATGTCGCCAACCCACGACGCGCCGACAACGAGTATTTTGTGTGGAGCGGTAACTTTAGCCTGCAACGCCTGATCGGCGAGCGCTTGTTCTTGCCTCTCGCCCGAATAGGTCAGGTCCATTAGCTCATCGAGCGTCTGCTCTCGGGCACCGGTTTCGGGGTTCTCTTTAACACCACCTAGCGCTTGTTGTTGGTCTTCATCGTCTCTCACCATTCGCCCAGTTTACTCTCGCTGGGCGATGAGTGACAGCGTGTAGGCTGCCTATTCAACAAGCTTGACCCAGGCCCCGGGCGCAGGCGTTCCCGAAGGATAATAGTTGTTGAGCAGACGCAGAGTCTCTTCGGGGTAGTTTGCAATACGGCTTTGCTGTCCGACGACGCTAAAGTCGAAAAACTCGCTCGCCTGCACGAAGCGGATTTTGGCCTCGACACCGCCGCCTTCGCCGCGCTGTATCGCCCGGAAGGAACGAATAGACGCGAGTATCGCAGCGTCAGCCTCGTCGGAGTCAGCCTTACCGCGGAAAATCATCGCGCGGCGACCGAGATAAATCACGGCGATGCGCTCGATACTGCCGTCGGCCGACTGAGTGACACCCGTGTGCCCTACCAGCCTAAACTGATCGAGGGCCTCGCTTTGCTGAAGGTTGTCGATGCCAAGCTTGTCTTTAATAAACAATCGGGGGTCTAGATTGTCCTGCAAGCGCTGCGCTTCGATTTTAAGCTCGCCGGCGCCCTCGAGCGCACCGGTGGCAGTGGTGGTGGTCTCCTCGACAACCCACTCGGGGGGAAAAACGAGGGTGTAGCCGAGAAGCGATTGATAGTAACGATTGCGTTCGTCGTTGCGCTGCGACTGCGCGCTCTGGCCTACGACCAAGCCGTCGAGTGCGCTGCGAAACTCGGCATTGTCGGCGCGAGTAATCGAGTTGCCGCCGAGGGTGGCAACCTCCTCTATCGCCTCTTGCAGGCGCTTGTCATTGCGCGGGTGTGTCGCAAACAGACCGTGGTAGCCGCCGCCTTTGCCGGCGACTTTGCGATTAAAGTCTTCTTGGTTTTTGAGTACGGTGATGACCTCGATCATGGCGGCAGGATCGTAGCCTGCATTCACGATGTATTCGGCTCCAAGGCTGTCGGCTTGGAGTTCGTCTTCGCGGCCAAATCCGCTCAGGCCGCTCTGCGCCCATATCGAGGCGATATCGCTTATCTGCGAACCCACATAGCCGCTACCGGTAGCCACTGCGGTCACTATGCCGCCAACAGTCGATGCCGTTTTTGCTAGCCCGCCGCGCGCCTGCTGCTGCACAGCATGCCGCGCAGTGATATGCGCGATTTCATGTGCGAGTACAGCGGCAAGCTCGGCCTCCGAATTCATGAAAGTCAGCAGCCCACGGTTGACGTAAACGTAACCGGCAGGCAGCGCGAAGGCGTTAATTTCGGGGTTATCGATTATCGTAAACGTGTACGTTAAATCGGGGCGATGACTCACAGCGGCGATGTCATTTCCCACGCGCTCGACATACGCCTGCAGCACGTCGTCTTTATAAATGGGCATCGAGGCGAGCACTTTCTCGTGCTCTTCGAGGCCAATTTCTTTCTCTTTGTTCTCGGTCATTAACACCAAGTTTGCCCCGCCGGTGGCAGGGTTGACGGCGCAGCCTAGGGTGGTGAGGGCAACACACAAAACAGTGAAGAGTGCGAGTGGGCGAGTCATAGAGTTCTCCGCTAATTCAGTCGCCGTTTACAAATTGTTTGAGTTGATCGGCCAGGCGTATGCAGGCGTTGGCCTCGACGCGCGCGATGAGCGGAATGGGAATCACAAGCGCGGGGACATACGATTGGCCTGTTGCATCGGTGCTTATAGTGCCTACGTTCTGCAGCGAGGCAACATCCCACACGCGCGCATCGAACGTAGAGTCGTCTTCCCATGACCCAAAGCCAAAACAGCCTGCGCCGCCGGGGCCTACCGTGCACGAGATTGTGCCAGTGCGGCCGCTAGTCTCGGTGAAGCCGTCGAGCCACACCATGTAACGCACACCAAATTCCGCCATCTTGTCGGCGACAACCGGCTCTGACATAAGTCGCTCGAGGTCACGTGTTCTTAGCGGGGCGGTGCGTGGCTCGAACCAAGGGAACATGGCGTCGACAAATTGTTTTTCGGGAATAACCGAGAGAGCGTCGTTGCCGGTTGTCATGCGCTCGCCTACGCAGTCGACAAATTCGGCGCGGGTCTCGTAGTCGCTGGAGTGACGGCGGCCGAGAATGACAACCGACTCGTCGCTGTTTATGCCCGTTGCGCCCTGACGAAATTCGTCGACCGTGGTACTCGTACACGAGGCTAGCAACACGACTAACAGGGGCAATAATGCTTTCACGGTAAGCTCCTTACTCTTGATTTAGCGTGACGCTAACCAGTCACGAACCTCGGGCACTTGCGCAAAGCTTAACGAAAAGCTCGAGGCAAGATCTCGCAGCGCAACCACGGCTGCATCGTTAATTGCTGAGTCGGCGGTGCGCATGCTCTCGGTCGGCGTTTTGCCGTACGAGGTTAATACCCAGTCGGCAATCGGTGCGCCGTCGCCTGTCAGAAAACGCAGGTTGTAGCGTATCCACACTTCGTAAACGTCGAGCTTGGTTTTGTAGGGTAGCGCGAGCTGAAACTCGTCGATGGCAGGCACGAATATGGCATCGACACCCAGCGCCTCTGCATCTTCGAGGCTCGCCACCTGCACAACCGATTGGAACATGGCCGGCAAAACCGCATCGAAAAGCGCAACATGCGATTCGCCGCTAGCGATATTAAATTCTTCGGTGCCGGTCTCAGAATATTCTATGTAGCTAAAACTGCGCAGCGGCTCGTCGTAAACCACGGCGAGAGTGAGCGGCAGTTTCGCGACGTTAGGGCTTGGATAACTGCCTTCGATAACGACCTTGCTCACGCCACAGCCTGCGAGAACGAGCGCGCACAGGGTCGCGCACAGTGCTCTAGCGATTGATTGGATTGAATAACTCATTTTGTACTCATTGAAAATCATTAAGTCCTACGAATGTACCACCATTTCGCTGCGTCATCTCGCGCATTAATGTCGAGTAACGATAAACGCTTTGCTGAAACCGCGCGGGGCCGGCAAAGATAGTCGGAAAGCCAATGCCGTGTATGCGCACGAGGCGATTGCCGTCGGCGTCTTCGACATTAATGCGATCTATTGTACGTAATACGTCGCGAATCGAGCCTCCGGGTTGAAAATCGTCGCCTAATACATAAATGCTGATTTTTTTGTCGGGGGCATAGAACGTGTTAATTGCGCGAGTCACGCCCTCAACCGGGCTGCTGTTGCTAAACGGGTTCCAGTTACGCAAGGTCGACAAGATTTGTGTGCGGCGCGCGGGCGTGTCGGGTATCCACTGCCCACGAAACGAATCGAACATGTAGTCGCCCATGTCGTTCATAATTTGTATGCCCTTCACCTCGGGGTAGACATTGAGTGTGTCTTCGATCACCCCGAGCATCTTTCCCCAGCTCGGGTTGTTAAACATTGAACCTGAGGTATCGATCACAAAAATAATGTATTCGCTGTCGACAGGGATACCGCCGATTGCGTTATTTTCGGGCGCGCTGCTATTGGCCGCGAGGCGCTGCATCTCTTCGGTGAGCGACTGCTGCGCGAGCGACAGCTTGCCTATTTCGTCGGTGGTCTCGTCCGACAGCTGTTTCGAGCTCTGAAACTCACCCTGCACGTCGCTAAGGTCGCGCCGCAGCCGTGCCACGCGCTCTTTTATAGACGAGAGCTGCTCTTGCTTAGCGTTGAGGTCGCGGTTGACCACGCGCGTCTCGCCGCGAATCTCGAACAGCTGCTCTTGCAGCTCAGAGATGATCGCCGCGGGTACTGCCTCGGCAACCTCGAGTGGCGCCGGCTGCGAGGGTTTGGCGAGCATAAGAAGAATGATCATGGCGCCAAAGCCGCAGGACGCCACGTCGAGGAACGACACGGTAAACGACTCTGTTTCGCGGCTGCGCTTAAGCATTATGGCCAGTCCTTTGACGGCGTGATAAACGAACCGCGCGTTAGTTGCGCAAGCTGCCAATAAGCCGCCGACGCGCTCGGGTCTCCTTCGAGCGGCATCAGCACTATGTTAACCGGCACATTGTTGGGCAGACTTTTTATCGCGTCTTCGAACAGCTCTAGGCGATCTTTGGGCGTGATAAGACCGCTCGTTTTGCCGCGGCCGCCGAGCGTTGGCAGGCCATCGGTAATGAGGAAAATGTTGTCTGGCGGCTCGTCCATACTCGAGATAGCACGAAACACTTGATCGAGGTCGGTGCCGTTACTGGGTACAAGCGACTTCACGTTCTCGATACCTACATTAAGACCGTCGCGGTCGGCGACTTCTTGCCAAGTAAATTTGTCGCCGGTTAATAAGGTCTCGGTTTTGTTGCTAAACTGCCAGAGCTGATACCGACTGGTAATAGGCAGCTGCGTGCTCACCCAGTCGACCGTCTTAACCACACGCTGCCACTTGGGCGCCTCGCGCTTGCGTTCGTCGCTCATATTGCGCGTACGAATAATATTCACCAGCGTTTCGTCGAGCATGCTGGTCGAGCTGTCGACTAAAATAAGGATGCGCTGTCCGCCAAGAAAAAGACCCGTTAGATACTGACGACTGCCATCGCCTAGAAACTGACGAACGCTGTTACCCTCTTGATCGAGCGCGCTCGCCTGCAGGCGCAGGAGTTCTTCTTCGAGCGCTTGCACATCGGCGCGCAGTTTCTCAATGCTTTCGACGGTTGCGGTACTCGAGTTTTCGAGCGCAGCAAGCTCTTGCAGAAAAGTTTGCAACTGCTCTTGAATCTCGCGCGCAAGCCCCTCGGCGGTCACTACCTCTAAGCTTACGTCGGCAACGGTATTACGAATTCGTTCGAGATTAAGCGCGCCCTCTAACACCTCTTCTTCGAGCAGGCTCACCTCGGAGGCAATGCTGGGATCGACTGTGACAGCCGCCACCGTGTCGGCGTGGTCGAGAATAAGAAACAATAAAATCACCGCGCCAAAGCCGCAGAACATCACGTCGAGAAACGCAAGGCTCAGCGGGCTTACTTGTCTTTTCTGTGATTTAGTCTGCGCCATTGGTTAGCTTTTTAAGATTAAAAGTTAGCGTGCCTCGGGATTCGTCTAGCGTTGATGACTCGCTGCCGTCGAAGCTCAGCGTAAGCGAGTCGCCTTCTTTTAACACGAGCTCGCCGGAGTCTACGATGCGCTCCCCGTTAATACGTAAATTTTTAAGCAGTGCGTTTGCCTGCGCACCCTGCGCGCGTGCGCTGAGCTGTGCATGGGGACTACGGGCGGCGCGGTTTTCTTGAGAACGGTTTTCGTTAGCAAAAGCTGACTGGCTAGCGCTTGGTGATTTTGGCAGCGATGCCGAAGGCGCGCGGGTAAGCGTGAGCTCTTTACTCAGACTGCCCGCACCGGAGCTAAGAATTTGGTCGCTATGGGCAAAGCTGCTCGCTAGATGCTGCTCGGCATTAATACTTGTCACCGGCGCGACGCGCGCAAGCTGTGATTTTAGGCCAGGCAATTCGCTCAGCGTTGAGCAAAGCACTATCTGCACGTTTGTGCTGTTCGCGACACGACTGACCATTGCGCTTAGCTGCTCGTTTAAGCGCTGACGAATCGGTGCAAGCGCAACGACTAAACTTTCGTAGGGCAGCTTTGCGTTATGCACCGCGCCATCAGCGGTTAGCTCGAGTAGTAAACTGCCGCTAGACACGTCGGCGGCAAGCCACGTGGGCAGCGCGTTATATAACAGCTGTTCGGTCGCAGCGTCGTGCTGTGGATTAAACCGGCACTGATCAATAAATAATTCGGTGCTGAGCTGCATGAGCGAATCGATAACATTCTGACTACCGCTTGATGGCAGCACCACAGAGCTGTCGACTTTTAATACGCCCTGCTGACAACTCACCTGCGTAAACAGTGTTTGGTGGAGCTGTTGCTGCACTACGATTGTGTGATCGCTCGCCTGCATTGTCTGAGCGCCAGCCGCAGCGATAAGCGCCGAGTCGACAAGCCCCGCAATAGTAAGCGGCGTTTGTTTTGCGATACCGAGAAGTATGCCCAATTGCTGCCGCGAAAAACTGCCGGGTACGCTCAAAATCACCTCGCTAGGAGAAGACGCAGACTCGGCGGCGAGGCTATTAAGGTGTGCGTGCGCGAGGTCGGCAAGATGCCTATAGCGATCGCCGGGCAGGCGACCAGAAGGCAGAGGATCGAGGCTTAACTCCTGCCAATAACGGCTGTGGCTGTCGTTAGGATGAAGCCGCGACTGCGCTTGAGCCTGGCCGCCGACCACAAGCGATTTGTCGCGGGCGAGCGCAAACCCCGGACTGATAAGCCGAATGCCCTCGGCATCGCCTAGGGTAATTCCGTGGTCGTTAAGCTCTAGAATTTGCGTCGCCATGGTAGTCTCAGATTGTTGCGAGTTTTACTAAGCGATGAGTTCGTTATCGGTTCGGGCATTGGGCATGCGCAGATGCCGAATCATGCGTTCGTCGCAGTAGGTCTGACAATCGAGCACAAGCCTGTCTTGCACGAGTTGCAGTTGATGCAGAACAAACATCAACACGATGCTCACCACGAGTGCGACAAATGTCGAATTAAACGCTACGCCAAGGCTTACGGTCACCCCGACAATATCGCCGTTTACCGCTTGATACGCTTGGCCTAGTGCAGTGCCGATTCCGCGGACGGTGCCTAAGAAGCCAATAGATGGAATTGCCCACGCGATATAACGCACAATCGCCAGTTCGGTTTCCATACGATCAGCCTCTGATTCGCAGACATCTTTTACGGTAGTGGAGACGTCTTGAATATTTTGCGTGCTCTGAAAACGATGCAGTCCCGCGATAAGCGCGCGCGGTAATAGCGTCACGCGTTCGTCGTCGCTAAGCGCCTGCAGCGGCCGCGCAAAATTACGCGCATCTTGCGGCAAAATGCTTGTGCCCTCGGTGACTTGTAAGAGGTTACGGTCGAGCAGTTTGCGGTCACCTAATGTCTGCTTTGCCTTTAGGCCGATAATCGCAGTTGCCCATAAAAAGAGGATGATGCAGGTCTCTTGTTCGAAGTCGCGAAGCACAACATAAAAAGAGCGTTCGGGCGTGTAGTCGGGATCAGTCTGCTGCAGATACTCTTGCTGCTGCGCCACGATTTCGGCATTGGGACGAATCACGGCGACATAGGCCATGTGCACAATGATGACTGACGTGATCAGTGCAGCGACTTGAAAAATCGCGCCGTTTAACAAACCCTGTCTCATAGTTTATCCTTTTTGCTGCTGTTCATCGTGGTGCTGCTAAATTAAATGTCGACCGGAAACGATACGCCAAAGTCTTGCGATATCTCTTCGGTCGGAATGAAGCGTGCGCCGGATTCTTCATCGCTATCGTCTTCTTGTGTGCTTTCGGCATCTTGTGCGCTTTCGGCATCTCCGGCGTTTTCGCTGGCCTCTTTTTTATCGCTTTGATTGCCGCTTGCGTTGTCACTCGCATTGTCGCTTTGATCACCGCTTACATTGCCGGCCAATTCAATTTCTTGCGCTGGCTCTTGCTGCTGAGCCGCGCTGGCCTCTGCTGTTTCGACTACCTGCGCCGCGCTTTGTTCCGAATCTTGCGCGGCTGCGCTAAACACCCACGCACACGCGATCAGCATGGCTGCGCGGGTTAGGTAGCTGACTGTTCTTAATGCTGCCATGGATAGGCGTTTGCCAACTCCGATTAGTCTTCGAGATAGCGCGCGACGCGGAAACCAACATCGTCGCGCGGCTCTTCACCAAAATCTCGAAACGATAGACGCAGTTCGGTAATCGTTCCGTGCGCCCAGCTCGAGCCGCGAATGACTCTAAACTGGCCTGCTTCAGGACCCAGCGGGTCGCGCTCGACACCAAGACTGCCGCTCGCGCCATAGTAATCGTTAACCCACTCGGCAACATTGCCCGCTATGTCAAAAAGCCCATGCTGATTCGCAGTGTAGCTGCCAACCGCGGTGGTCACTGGCGAGCGGTCGTTGTAGTCGAAGAGTATATCGCCCAGAAAAGCGCGCGCGCTCACGTCCGCAAGATTGCCTGCACCGTCGGGCGGAGGTAAGTCGCCGTCCCAAGAAAATTTTCGCACCCCGGCAGGCTCTGCAGTGTCGCGCCGCGCCGCCCACGCCCACTCGGCCTCGGTCGGCAGGCGGTAGCCGTGGCTTTTAGTGTCATACCCAACAACGCTACCATCTACCAACGTGTAAAAAGGGGTCAGACCCCCTTTCTCGCTGAGCCAGTTGCAGAACAGCGCCGCCTGTTGCCATGTGATACGCACGACTGGCTGGCCTTCGTTATTAAGGGTCATGCCGTTGCTTGTGCCGGAGCTATGCTCTGAGTCGAACTGGCGAAACTGCGAGTTGGTCACCTCGGTAAGCGAGAGATAAAACGGCCTTTCGAGAACGATGTCGCGGATTGTCTCGTTCGGTCGACGACCCGCTTCGCGGCGGGACGCACCCATCTCGAAACGATCGGGGTTAAACAGCTTTAAACGCTGGCCAGCGGCATTGGTGATAAACGGCTTTATCGCCGCAATACGCGCCTCTTCGAGCGAGGTGAGGTTTACCCGAATCTCTTGCTGCAGACCACGGCGCGGTGTGAACTCCGCTTCGTAAGGCACGAAGCCCTCTTTGCGAATTTCGATACGTTGGCTAATCGCCATGAGTGCGAGCGTTTGATTGGCGCTGCCGCGGCTCACACCGTCGATGAATAACTCGGCGTCGCTAGGCGTTGCCACAACCATGACATCAGACAAAACGGGATCGAGCGAGACAGCGAACTCACGCGCCTCGTTTGGCTGTGTAGTTAGGCTTGTCTCTTTTGAGGCATAGCCGTTTTTGAAAAAGGTCAGGGTGTGATTAATGTTTGGTGCGAGCGCAACCTCGAGCGGCGTCTGGCCCTTAAACTCACCGCCAATTGTGACGCTCGCACCGCTCGGCTGTGACTGAATAAACACAAGGCCGTCGGCAGGTACTAGTTCGACGCGCGGAATAATGAGACTGGTGCCGGCATCGAGAGCGAGTCGTTCTTGCCACGCCTTATGGCCGGCGAGTTTGAGCGTGACTTCGCGTCTGCCTTGCAGAATTTCGGCATTGAGCGGCGTCGTGCCCGCGCTTTCGCCGTCGACAAACAGCTCGGCGCCGGCAGGTGTTGTAGTAAAACTGACCGTCGCCCACGCCGGTGCGAGGGTTAATTCGAACGCCTGACGCTGGCGTCGCCCTTCTATGTCGATTGTTTGCGTCGCCGGTAAATAACGCTCACGCGATAGGCTAATTTCGTGCGTGCCCGGCTCGACATCAATATCGGCGAGCGGCGCGATACCCACGTCGACACCATCGATGCGCACACGGCCGCCCGCAGGAGTGGAATTTATTGTCACAATGCCCGGCAGTTTTCGCATGTCAAAATTATGCGTTTGCGCCGCTTCGTCATCAATCACGAGGGCTGTGAGTTCGTCATGAAAGCCAGGATTACTCAGCGCTACGCTGTAATCGCCCGATCGCATTAAATAGCGTGCGCCTACCTTCAGCGCGAAACCCTCTTTGATCTCGATCTGCGCGGTAATTGGATTTACATCAACCAGAACCGATCGTGCGGTTAACACGAACCAAGCCGAGAGCAGCGCAGCTGCGCCAAACACCGCAAGAAAGGCGTGCAGCCACCGAAAGCGATAAGAGAAGCCGCGTTTGGTTTCGATAATCGGCTCGAAGTCGATGACTTCGATTTCGTCGTCGTGGAGTTCACTCATTTTTTAGCGTCCTAGCGCAGTGCTGATTGCTTCGTTGCAGCGCACGATCACCACGGCTGGGGTTAAGCCAAAACCCACAGTAAATTCTTCGCGTACTTCGCGGTAGCCCGCACGGCGGCCGACCGCCGCATAGGTGCCAGGCTTTAGATCGAGCCTCGTTTGTTCGAACGTGCCGAGTTCTGTCACGCGCAACACAGTCACGTCGGTGAGGCCGTCGGAGATGAACCGGATCGATAGCGGTACCTGCGAATTTTCGAGCAGCGTTTGTAGTTCATCGAGCTGGGCGATTAAACGCGGGCCAGCGTCTTCGATTGCGCGGCCGGTAAAGTAAATATCTCGTGTCTCATCGAATACCGCTTGCTCGGCGAAACGCTCTGGTGTGTCGAGTGCGGCGATTAACAATGCATCGAGCCTCGCGCGTTTTTCGGCATAATCTAATGCGCGATTAATTGTTGGCAAGTTAGCATCGATAGCGACAATCGCATCGTAGTCGACCACGGCTTCTTGCCACGCTTCGCGCGCTTCGTAATCAAGGGCGCGTCGCTGCAGTTCGGCTATTTTTGCGTTAGTGATTTCGGTTTCGGTCTGCGCGATGGCCGCGCGGGCTTCGATCTCATTTACGCCGAGTTTTGCTGCCGCTTCGAATCGGGCAATAGCCTCTTGCGGTGATCCCGCCTGCAGCTGCGTGTAACCTTCGGACATCATCGCCGCAAAGCGTTCTTGCAGACGATCTGCGCGCGCCTGTGCGAGCGCTTGCGCCGCTTCGGTGCTGTAGGGGTCTAAATTAACTGCTTGTTCCAGTATTTCGACTTGCTGCGCGGGGTTTCCTGCGGCGCGCTCTGCTGAGTCGAGAAGCTCGATTAATTCTTCTAACGCCTGTGCACGAGTAAGACCAATTTGCGCGTCGTTGCTCGCAATGCCGGCCGCAAGGTCGACAAGTGATTCTTCGAGTAATGTTGCGAGCTCATAGTTTGTAATGGCGGTTGTCGCATCCCGCGCAATAAGCGCCTGCTCGCCGCTGATAAGCGTTTGCTCGAGAACAGTCGGCACTGAGGCGAGTGTGGCGCTTAACTGGGTAAGCGCCAGCTGATAGGCATCGCGCGCGCTGCCAAATTCTTGTACCCGATAACTCTCGTCGCCCTGTAAAGCTAGGGCAAGCGCCGAGTCATACGCCATCTTTGCCCATTGCTCGACCTGCAGTGCATCGAGCTGGGACTGGGTGTCGAGCAGTTCGGCGAGTACGTCTTGCGCCTCTTTACGTTCGCGTGCTCGTTGGGCTTCTAAAAAAGGTGAGACACCCGTTTCGGCGCGTTGCTGCGACGTAACCGGCGCTGTGGCGAGTGACTCTTCGACGCGGCGCTCAAGCGGCAACTCATAGTCTTGCACGATGCCCGGCAAAACGAATATGACAAACAGCGCAAGCAATACAAGCGCTCCCATCCCTGCCCAAACCCACGGCGGCTGACCCGGCTTTTGCGGCGAGAATTGATCGAGCAGCGGTGGTGGCACCTGCTCGGTAGGCTGCGCTTGCGCGGCAGCGGCATTTCTCTCGGCACCGCCGCTGTTATCAGCACTCTCGCTAAGGTCGCCGAAGCGGTCGTTGTGGTCTGGCATCGCTGTCTTCTTTGGCTGTACGGGGTTATTTAAAGCTGGCCGGTTTCGGCTGCGTAAATGTCGGCTAGTATCTCACGCCACTGCGCGTACTGCTCCTCTACCGTACCCGTAAGCGTGATCGTGCGATCTTCGAGATCGATGACACGCGGCGCTACTTCGTTCTCGAGCGATTCGCCGAGTTCTTGTAGTGACTCGAGATGCATCTTAGCCTCGGCCAGTTTGTCGAAGCCGCTTTTAATCACATAGGCGCCGGCACCTACGCCAATCGCACCGCCTGTTTGCGTCACATAGTCTTGACCGTTGGCTGCAGCGGCGAGACCGCCCAACACAACCGCAGTACCTGCAATGAAACGGCGACGTGCCGAGCCCTGAAGCTCGCGCAATGTGAGCGTGGCGTCGTAGCTTTGCTCACGCCATGAGTCATAGGGCACACGCATTTCGCGCGCATAGGTTGCGTAATAATCTTGCACGGTATCGATATACATAAAGTCGCGCTCGCGGATGCTGCGTACGCGGTACAGAAGAGGATCGTTTTTCGCTGGCAGCGCAGTTATCTCGTACTGCCCGTTTCGGTTTTGGGTGAGGTATTCGTTAAACGCATCGGGGGCGAAACTGCGGGCAAACCGGAGCTCCGACACGGTGCGGATTTCGGTGATCTCAGCGGGCTCGATATTGCGCTCAAGATAGACTAACAAATCATTCGCGATCGCATTATAGATTACCTGAAAGGGATCATTTTTTTGACGCTCACCGGCCTCGTAACTAAACCGGCTAACCACTTCGTCATAGTCTTTGGTGTACCACGCGCGTCCGGTGGAATCAGATACAGTCACTTGTAATGTCATCGCCTCGCCGTCGGAGTGCAACACCATGCCGTTGACGACAACATCGATAGGGCTCTGGTCGTTTGGCAACACCCTTACGATGCCCCAGTTACCCGAGCGCTGCAGCGTTTCGGCTAGCATGTACGGTGCGTAGCGCGACTCGGCAACTCGGATCTGCGCGTTGGTCGTCTCTTCTTCGCGGCGACTAAGATTGTCGAGGCCGGGATCGAAGATCGCAACGCCAATGTCGAGCAAAAATTCCTCGGCGACAGTGTCGGTGGCGCGCTGAATTGGGGTGTAAGTTGTGCTCTTAACGGTGTGTGTTGCGCAGCTAGTTAGTAGCAGCGCGGCCACGGCGATTAACGCAGCCCTTAAATGTAATTGCAACGGCACTGATAGACGCCGCGTCGTGGCAGCCAGAATCGAAAAACCTGAAGCGCGCGCGATGGCGCGAAGCCTCGGACTGCTCGCGTTCATTGTGTTTGTTTTCATCTCTCGATTCCTATTCATCGGTTTCTGTTTATGAGTGTGAGCCGTTGACCTACTTCAGTTACCGCCGAGGCCGGTGTAGTTTCGGTATTCAGCCCACAGCGCTTCGCGCAGCTCTGGATCGGGCTCGCTCATCGCCGCCTCGCGGAGTTGGCGCGCGACTACGTCGTCATCGCGGCCGCTAGGAATATCTTCGGGCGGCGGGAATGACTCTGTGTTTTGCGAACCCGGCATTGGCGGCGACTGCGTCGCAACCTGAGGCATGCCGTTAGCACCTGGCGCGCCGAGAATCTGCGGCATCTGCCCACCACCGCCGCCACCGCTTTCGGCCTGCGCTCGCTCGCGCTCGCCAAGGATAAAGCCATCGAATGTTTCGTAGCCGCGGCGCAGCTGTTCGTCGAGAATCGCGGCCTGCTCAGAGGTTGTCATCGCGCCGGTGCCACGCGTGCCCTGACCTGTGCCCTGCCCAGTTCCGATGTCGCGACTCGTGCCTGCGTTAGATCCGCTTAGATCGTCGTTATCTCCAGAACCGTCGCCAGACGAGCCGTCTGTGGACGAGCTTTTACCACTTAGTACGCCGTCTGGCAGCGTATCGAGACTGTAATCTCCACTTGGTGACCCTAATACCGAAGAACCCGAGCCTGATTGTCCACTTTGGTTGCCAAGGTCGCCGGTCGAGCTATCTCTTCCTGCAGGGCCTGAAGATGAGCCTGCAGATGAGCCTGATGAGGAGTCCGCGCCCCCGCTCGGCCCGTCGGCACCCGGTAAACCATCGCGGCCTGGCAAGCCTACGCTGACGCTCGGCATACTGCCCGACTGCCCGGCACTTGATTGCGATCCTGCGGTTGCGCTTGAGGAGCCGGCGTCGCTGCTTGCGCCCGAAGGCATTCCTGCACTCGACGGTGAGCCTGCGGACGAACTGGAGGCCGAACTAGAAGCCGAGCTTGATGACGACGCCGAGGAGCTCGACGAGCTAGATGAAGAGCTAGACGATGAAGAGGGCATCGAGGGCGGTTGCGAAGAAGACCGCGGAGATGGATTGCTTGGCGAGCTGCTCGACGCGCTAGAGGGACTGCTCGGCGAGGGCATCGACGATGACGACGAACTTTGGCTTTGCGACTGACACGCGGCTACGAGCAGCCCAATACCTATCACCAGGCTACTGCGCACACCCGCGCGAAGGAGGTTTGTGGTTACTAACTTCTGCGCTGCTCGTTTCATGTTGCTGTCCTTGCCTTGTGAAGCTCAGTGTAGCGCCTCCGCGGAAAATTGTACGGCAGGGGGCGATGAATCCGTCTGGGGTCAATCCTTCTTTGTATAGGGATTATGTGTCTCTCTCTACCTCTACCGGCCTTCGCGCAACCTCTAACACCTAACTTTACACGACCAAACTGAAGAGAGGCTTAATACCAGTACCGATACCTAAATACGTTGTTTGCGGAACGCTGCGGAATTCCATCGATAATAATGGGCCGAAAGTGCGAAGTGCGAACTACGCGGCTCAGGCGACTCAGCTGGTTTTTGTTGTCTTCGGTTTCGGCCGAAAGCGTTCTCACATCGCGCACTATGCCCGTGTCAGTTACATCGAAAATGAGGTCAGCGTAATCGGAGTCTAACGGCTCGTCAGATTGCCTTACTATGTCTAACTCGTAGCCCTTTTTCTGCTCGCCCACAAAGCTTGGCATTGGCACGATGCGCCCGAAATAGGCCTTGTGCAGGGCGTCGGCATTGGGCTGATTAGCAAGGAGGCGCCACGCGTTGCTGTACTGCTCTTCGGCGGCGCGGCGGCGGCCGAAGATGAGATACCAGTCAGCAAGATTAGTAAACGCGTCGGCCAGCGCCAAAACATCGTCGCTCTTGTCGATCTCGTAGCGAAGAATTTCGGTCAGAGCTTGCGCGCCGCTCGCAAATCCTTTGGACTCGTAACTGCTGGGCTGCCCTAGATGAACTCGATTAACCTCCATTTCGTTACGAAATTGTGGTCGACCAAGATCGGCCATCATCTCTGGGTTACGCGACAAAAGGTACGAGGAATTAGCGATACCGCGCAGGTAAGTCACGAAACGTTCGTCTTGCGGCCCGAAATGCGTTTTCACCATTCTCGCGGCTGCATTCCAAAACATCAGCGAATTATTGAGCCGCATGCCGAGAGCTTCGCCGTGACCCAAATGAAAGGCGCGTAGATTCCATTCGGCAATGCTGTTTAACACAGGAATGAGCCGTGGGTCGCGCGTGCCGTAAGCTCGTCGCTGAATATAATAAAGATACTCAAACGTGAGGTCGGCGTCTTGCCATTGGTTAAGCGCAAGATAGCTTTGAATTTTACTCTCGATGGCGGGCACTTGTTCGACAGAATGCAGGCCTAAACTAATACGATTAATATGAACCGCGCGGTCGAAAACTTTTATGGCTTCTTCGTGCGAGCCTTGCTGCTGTAATAGCGTACCAAGCGAGGTGAGCTCTTCGACTAAGCTGCCGTTCCATGCACCTCCGTCGCCTTCGAGGTCTGCGATGACGGCATTGTAGTTATCGATGGCCTCTAAACGTGCTATCGCCGCTTCCGACTCAGCCGCCATCATCTCTGCTAAAGAATCTGCGAGAGACACCTCGTCTTCGAAAGAATCGATTTGGTTTGTCGAGGTTTCGCGAAGCACTTGATTCGCTAACCTAACGCCAACGCCGCCGCGAATGAGAGGCGAGCGGCCTGCAATAGTGTAGTTGCGTGCGGGGATTAAAAAACTGCGCTTGAGTGTCCACAGCCGAGTCGAACTCGCCAAACTAGTCGCAAGGTCTACCGGAATATTGTGCGGGAATGGGCTCGCCATAATCAGTGGCTGAGGATCACTTATATATTTTAATTCTGACTGCGCACGAATTTTTAGTGGCGCAGAAGTGTCTTGATCGGCGCTGTTGCTCACGGCAGATGCTGCAGACAAGGTTTGCGCTGCGCCTTCTGCGGTTGCGCGAGACTCCTGCGCGATCGCGATACTTGCGGCGCCCGCTAGCAACAAACTGACGACAGCTGCGCGTAAACTTAGTGTAGCGGCGCGGGCCAATCGGTTGACGCTAACCCGACAGTCAAACATGCCCCATGCCCTTGATGATAAGGACAGCACAGTGGCTTGCTCGAGTCTGGCGAATAGATTAAGCATTGGGGGTTCTTACCCTGCCTCAACTTGGGTTAGTTACTTTGCTAATGACTAGCGATTACGACCAAGCGCAGCGCTGGGATCAGCTGCCGCAATTCGATTTATCACTCATTTTCTTTAGTCTTTTATACACTTAGGGGATTTAGGTGTAAACGACAGCCTTAGCGTTTGCGTAGCTCGATATTCCCGATCGCGTCGCGTTTTGCGCACCATCCCGGTGCAACGAAGGTGGTGGCGGCCAGCTCGATGATCACCAACGGCCCTTCTCGTTCGTGCGCGTCTAATGCTTCGCGTCGAATACTCGGATAGGCGCCGCTGCTAAGCGTCGCCGCTGAGCTAGCTATGTCTTTAGAGTAGGCCTCAACAGCAGCAGATTTAGTGCTTCGGTTTGTGTTTTCGGAGTCGGCACGCGGCAGAACCAGCTCCACGCCCTGCTCCGTGACTGCCAAACGCAGATTAACCAGCTCGAGCTCGGTGTCGTGATCGTAGCCAAAGCGCTGGCGATGCAGGGCGACAAAGGCCTGTTTTGCCTGCGCGCGCGAGTGCCAAGGCACATTAAGCGTATAGGATTGACCTTTATAGCGCAGGTCAACGCTGGGCTTCGCAGCTAGGGGGCCCTGCGCGCCTTCGGCGGTAAGCTCACCCCTGCCCTGTGCCTCGAGTTCGGCTAAACCATTCTCGATTTCGGCGTCGGTAAGATCGCCTAGCAAGGCGGTCGCCGTTCGCGAAAGCTGGCGTCCGGGCTGCGCGACAATCATCCCGAGCGCCGACAACACGCCGCCGTGAATAGGAACGAGCGCGCGCGTCATGTTCATCGCCTCGGCAAGCGCGCAGACGTGCAAACCGCCCGCGCCGCCAAAGCTGGTAAGGGTAAAGTCCTGCGGGTTGTAACCGCGATTAACCGAAATGAGCCGAATCGCCGCCGCGATCTGTTCGTTGGCAACAGCGAGCACTCCCTCGGCCGCGGTTTTAGCGTCGACGCCCATCGCCGCACCCAGCCTCTCGAGTGCCTCCAATGCCGCAGCACTATCGAGTGTTAGGCCACCGGCGAGCGTTGAACTCGGGTCTATTCGGCCGAGCACCACGTGCGCATCGGTTACGGTCACCTGCGTGCCGCCCTGCCCATAGCACACGGGGCCAGGAACTGCGCCTGCCGAGCGGGGACCAACCTGCAGCATGCCGCCAGTGTCGAGCGCCGCTATAGAGCCGCCGCCCGCGCCGATTGTGTGCATGTCGACCATCGGCACGCCTACGGGCAACTCAGCGATCGTGCCTTCGTTGGTGGTGACCGGTGCGCCGTCGAGCAGCGCGACATCGGTAGACGTACCGCCCATATCGAAGCTAATAAAGCGGCTAATGCCTGTCTGCAAGCCAAGTGCGTGGAGTGCGGTCAGGCCGCCCGCTGGGCCAGAAAGCAGCAGATTGACCGCGGTGCGCGATGCCTTTGCGGCTGCAATTGTTTCGCCGCTTGATTGCATTATTTGTAACGTATTTCCGCTTAATTCGGCTTCTAGCGTCGATAAGTAGCGATAAACGATAGGGCCAAGCGACGCATTTAGCCAGGTGGCGACACCGCGTTCATATTCTTTGTATTCGGGCAATACCCGCGACGACCGGCTCACCAGCACTCCGGGCAGGGCGCGCTCGATCGCCATCTCGATGCGCTGCTCGTGTGCCGGCGCTAGAAAGGAGAACAGCAAATTAATGGCCACGGCCTCGGGCTTAAGCACGACGAGTTGCTGCACTAAATCCGCAATCGCCTCGTCGCTTAGTGCCTCGACCTGTGTTCCGTCGGCGGCAATACGCCCTTCGATCTCGAGGCATAGCTCGCGCGGTACTTTGACCCGCGCAGGCGCAGGCTCGAGTGCGTAAAGTGCAGGGCGCGTCTGACGCGCAATCTCGAGCATGTCGGCAAACCCTGTGTTGGTGACAAACACGGTCCGTGCGCCTTTACCCTCGAGCGCCGCATTGGTCGCGACCGTGCTGCCATGCACAATATGCAGAGCGCCGTTATCGAGCGCCGCCTGCAAACCCATCTCGCGAATACCGCGTAGTATTGCCTGCTCGGGCGCCGCCGGACTCGACAGTGTTTTGTGTATGCGAATACTCACTTCTTTCTCTGCGTCGATCTCGACGCAGACGAAGTCGGTAAAGGTGCCCCCGGCATCGATGCCGAGTAGAATGCGGGATGAGGAAGGCTGAGTGGCAGACGACATATAAGGGCTAGTTCCGCTTGTTATCGAGCGCCGAGTATCGCATAAACCACTTTACTATGAGTAAGCGGCATTGCGACCAGCTGACTTGTTATCTAGTGCACTTACTAACCAGTGCACATACTAACCGGTGCACATAACACCGGTAGGCTTAGAAGGAGGCGCTTTGCCAGAATTACCCGAAGTTGAGACAACCCGCCGCGGCATTGAGCCCCACGTTGAAGGCAAGCGAATTACCAAAATGGTGGTACGTGAGCGCCGACTTCGCTGGCCCATACCTGAGTCTTTAGAGGCGCGGCTCGCTGGACAGAGAGTAGACGGCGTAGAAAGGCGTGGTAAGTATTTACTCCTTCGCATCGATAACGGCAGCTTAATCGTGCATCTCGGCATGTCGGGCAGCCTGCGCGTCCTCGAGCCCGGCACACAGCAGCCTCTCAAGAAACACGATCACGTAGAACTAGTTTTCGATGACGACACCGTTTTACGCTATCACGACCCGCGGCGCTTTGGCTGCATCCTGTGGCAAGACGATCCGGTGAGTGATAACCCGCTTATCGAGACGCTGGGCCCCGAGCCGCTGGACGACGACTTTAACGCCCGCGCCCTATTCGCGCGCAGCCGCGGGCGCAAGGCACCGATAAAAACTTTCATCATGGACAGCAAGGTGGTGGTAGGGGTGGGGAATATTTACGCCAACGAATCGCTTTTCTTCGCCGGGATTAATCCGCAGCGCGCGGCCGGCAACGTGTCACTCGCGCGCTACGAAAAACTAGTCGAGTGTATTAAGCGCGTGCTCGCGAGGGCGATTGAGGTGGGCGGCACTACCCTGCGCGACTTTACCGGCAGCGACGGCCAGCCGGGCTATTTTGCCCAATCGCTGCAGGTTTATGGGCGCACAGGGTTGCCTTGCAACAGCTGCAAGGCGCCTTTAAAAGAGGTGAGACTAGGCCAACGCAGCACGGTGTACTGCACGCGTTGTCAGCGCTAAACGCGCGAGTAGGCCTTCATCGCTTCGACTACGGCCGGATGCGCGAACTTAGAGATGTCGCCACCGTAGGACGAGATCTCTCGCACGAGCGTCGACGAGATATACGACAGGTGCTCGGCAGGCGCGAGAAACACCGTTTCGATGCTGGGGTCGAGCACGCGGTTCATGCCCACGAGCTGAAACTCGTATTCAAAGTCGGCCACGGTACGCAGGCCGCGCAAAATGATTTTCGAATCGACTTCTTGTACAAACTGAATCAGCAGGCTTTCGAATGAGCGCACCTCAACGTTGGGCAGATGGCCTAACACCTCCTGCGCAAGTTCGACGCGTTGCTCCGTTGGCATTGCGCTGCTTTTCTGCCGGTTAGAGCCCACAACGCCGACGATAATATGATCGAAAAGCCCCGCTGCGCGCTCCACAAGATCGGTGTGACCATTGGTGATTGGGTTGAATGTTCCGGGGTACACGGCAGTTTTCATAAATTCTCTCTTGTGGACGTCTCGTCGGTCTTGTTATTCGTTGCGTATTTTTTTCGACCTAGGTCGCCGCATTCTAGCTAATCGGCTGGCGAGGCTCAATCGCGGGTATTGCAGTCATTTTTAGCCACCACAGCCCTAGTCAGAGCTTAATAGAAAGCGCGCGATCTGCTGTTCGAGCCACGCGCGATTGCCGCGCGCGATAAAGCCTACGTGGCCGCCGCGGTCGGACAATTGCAATTCGGTCGCGCTGCCGAGGTCTTCTGGCAATGGCAAAGCCTCGGGCGGAATCAGCGGGTCGTCGGCGCTTTGAATGAGTAGTGTGCGCCCGCTGATGCTTTTTAGCTTTGCACCGCTGCTGCAGCGGGCGTAATAATCTTCGGCGTTTGCAAAACCATGGAGCGGCGCGGTTAGCTGATCGTCGAAGCGCCAGATGCTGGTTAGATCGACCGCCTTATTGAGCAGGCCGCGCAGGGTTATCGCCGCGTCAAACGCCCGTGGATCACCCAAGCTTGCCAGAGTCTCGAGGTGTTCGACTTTGTTGATGAAATCTCGATTAAGCAGTTTGACAAAATAGTCGCCGTAAAATGCACTCGTGCCGCCGAGCATCGCGCGCGAGCAGTCTGCTAGCTGAAAAGGGGTCGACACGGCAACGGCTCGACACGTTGATGCGGCGGGCGCTGCGGTGCTGTGCGAATCTTGTTCACCTTTTTCGGCAAGCCAGTTGAGCAACACGCTGGCGCCAAGTGAGTAACCCGCAAATAAAAAATGATGCGCAGGATATTGTTCCTGCAAGATAGTGAACACTTCGTCTAAATCTTCGGTCACACCCGAATGATACGCACGCGCAAGTCGATTAAATTCTCCACTGCAACCACGAAAATTGACCGCGACCGAGGCAACGCTCGACAAGGCAAGTTCTCGTTGGAGCTCGATAATATAGGGCGATTGCGACGACCCGCAAAGCCCATGCAATAGCACCACAATCCGATGTCTCGACGAATCACTCGGTGCGGGCCCTGCCCAGTCGATATCAATGAAGTCGCCATCGGCTAGCTCTATGCGTTCACGAAATTGTTCGAACACGGCCAGCGGTGCAAACCTTCGCCATAAAGTTTGTGCGTGCGCGTTACTCGCAAGAAGCGGCGGTTTGAATGTGTTGGCGCTGTATGACATAGACTTTTTCTGCTTGTTTGAATCGCGGCTAAGCCGAAAGTAGGCCTAGAGCGCTTGTAACAGCGTCGAGTAGACTGCCCCTGCCCGTTTAATTTTACGGCCGGTCCAACTGGATGGCAGCTTGGCTTCGTCGAGCGGTTCGGCCGACTCGATATACACCAGTGCGCCGGGTGCGAGGCAGCCCGACTCAGCGAGCGTGTGCGCCGCCTCGTAGTGCTGATTCGCATCGAAAGGCGGATCCAGAAAAACAAGATCAAAGCGCTGCTTGCCTGCATCCCGCCTGAGCCAGATGAGCGCGTCGGCCTCGATGATTTGTACCGTGGTTGTTGCCAGTGCATCGCGGTTGTCACGCAGCGCGTTGGCAGCAGGCTTTGCCTTCTCTACCATCACCACACTCGACGCGCCCCGGGAGGCCGCCTCGAAGCCGAGCGCGCCGCTGCCGGCGAATAGGTCGAGCACTCGGGCAGCGGGGATCGCCATCTGTAGCCAATTAAATAGCGTCTCGCGGACACGATCGGCGCTGGGACGCAGGCCGGCGGCATCGGGAAAGCTAATTTTACGGCTGCGAAGTTCGCCGCCAATGATGCGGACGCTGCCGCCGGATCGTTTTTTACTTGTGCTCATTGGCTAAGTGTAACCGCGATGGCTGCGCTACACAGCATCCCAGTGCGATTGCGGGTTTGAAAAGTGATAACATAGAGTCCTTTGATCCCTGCCGCCGTGACCTTCACTTGGCAGCACGGCAACCTTCAGTAAACAGCGACTAGAGATTTTACGATGTTCGGCTTTGGTAAAAAGAAACGTGTACAGGAAGAACAAAATGCCGAGGCCACGGTGGATGCTGCAGTGGCTATTGCGCCGGAGTCGGGTGTTGATTCGGCTGTTGATTCGGCTGTTGGTTCGGCTGTTGGTTCGGCTGGCGATTTAGCTGTCGAGAATCAGGCCAGCGAGCAAGCTCAGGTGCAGAGCGACTTAGCTGTTGAAGAGCAAACCGAAGAACCCAGCAAACGCGGCTTTTTTGGCCGGCTGCGCGACGGGCTTAGCCGCACCCGCAGCAAACTCAGCGATGGCCTCGACGCAGTTGTGCTTGGCCGTAAAGAAGTCGATGCCTCCCTGCTCGAAGAGGTAGAGACGCAGCTGCTGACCGCCGACGTAGGACTCGAAGCCACCGACGCCATTATCGATGGCCTTCGCGCGCGCCTAGGGCGCAAACAACTCGCCGACGCAGATCAGTTTATGGCCGCCCTTCGCGAAGAGTTGCGCGCAATACTAGCGCCCTGTGACAAACCGCTGGTTATCGACACGAGCAAAAAGCCTTTCGTTATTTTGATGGTTGGAGTTAACGGCGTCGGCAAAACCACCACAATCGGCAAGCTGGCCAAGCGCTATCAAAACGAAGGCCATAGTGTGATGCTCGCAGCCGGCGACACCTTCCGTGCGGCGGCGGTCGAGCAGCTGCAGGTATGGGGCGAGCGCAATGCCGTGCCGGTCGTCGCTCAGGACACCGGATCGGACAGCGCTTCGGTTATCTTCGACGCCTACCAATCTGCCAAAGCCAAAGGCGTGGATATACTCATCGCCGACACCGCGGGCAGGCTGCACACAAAAGACAATCTGATGACCGAACTCGAGAAGATTGTAAGGGTCTTAAAGAAGCAAGACCCGCGCCTGCCCGACGAGATTCTGCTAGTGCTCGACTCGACCACCGGCCAAAATGCACTGGCTCAGGCAGATAGCTTTCATAAATCGACCACTCTCACCGGCTTGGCGCTGACTAAACTTGACGGCAGCGCTAAGGGCGGCGTCGCCTTTGCCCTCGCGAAGCGCCTTGGTATTCCGCTCCGGTTTATCGGCGTTGGCGAGCAGATCGACGATCTTAGGCCCTTTAATGCGCATGATTTCGTCGCAGCGCTGTTTGGCGACGAGCAAAATCGAGACAGCTAATCCGCCCCAGTCTGCCGGGTTCACAAAAGAAAGCGACAGAGCGTTAACGACAGAAACAGGCAACGAGGAGCCAAGGGCTAGGCCCTTCAGGATGATTGCATTCGACAGAGTAAGCAAACGTTACCTTAGCGGTCAGCAAGCACTCACCAACCTGAGCTTCACGCTCGCGCGCGGCGAGTTCGCGTTTATTACTGGCCACTCAGGGGCCGGCAAAAGCACGCTGCTAAAACTTGTGCTAGGTATCGAAAGGCCAAGCGGCGGATCACTTGTCGTTAACGGTCACGATCTTATGGCAATGTCGCCTAAAATGCTGCCTTTTTATCGCAGACAGCTCGGCACTGTGTTTCAAGACCATCAGCTGCTCAACGACCGCAGCGTTTACGACAATGTTGCCCTACCGCTCGAGATCTCGGGTCTCGATCCACGGGAGGGCAAGCGCCGCGTTCGTGCTGCGCTCGACAAAGTCGGGCTTTTGGCTAAAGAGAAAATGTCGCCGATGGCGTTATCTGGCGGCGAGCAGCAACGCGTGGGAATCGCACGCGCCGTAGTGAACACTCCACGTATAATTTTGGCAGACGAGCCCACCGGCAATCTCGACCCCGAGCTCTCGGCTGAGATTATGGCGCTGTTCGCTCAGTTTATGAGCGTTGGCGTTAGCCTGTTGGTTGCGAGCCACGACCGGGCGCTAATCGATGGTCTGGGCTACCGTATTCTCACACTCAAAGAAGGCAAACTCAGCAACGAAGCAAACCCTCACATCAAAGGCACGGCCGCGAATGAGCGCTAAACCCGCAGCAACCGCAAGCTTGAAACGTTTAGGGCGGCTGGGCGAGCATCGCCGCGAATCCGCACGCGCCTTTTTACGATTGCGCGCGGCGCCGGGTACGACCTTGGTCACACTGCTGGTGATCGGTATCGCATTGCTCCTCCCTTCGCTGTTAAACCACCTACAGCGCGCGCTGACTACTGGCGTTTTAGCGCTGCAGTCGGAGCCAAGCATTAGTGTCTACCTTGAACTTGAGGCCATTGAAGGCGATGCTTTACGAGTAAGTGAACAGATACTTCAGCTGGCAGACGTGGACGCTATAGAAGTCATTACACCTGCCCAGGCGCTCGCGCAATTGGGCGAGACTGCCGGGCTTGATAGAGACTTTTTAGCCACTTTTGATGATGAAGTCAGCGCTCGCTTACAAAATCAGACTCCTAATGCGACCGCCAAACCCCGCAATCCACTTCCAACAACCCTTGTCGTCACCCCCAGCGCGAGTACAAACAGCTCGGAGACAGTTGCTGACACAGCCGAGCAACTCGCTGCCGAGATACGCGCAATCGACTCTGTCGACAGCGTAACTGCCGAAGGCGCTTGGCTGATGCGATTGCACGCGCTCGCCCAGATCATCCGCCGCTCGGCGCAGCTGCTCGCAGCGCTTATGGCGATAGGGCTGCTTGCGGCCATTGGTAATACCGTGCGGCTCTCGGTCGAACAGCGTCGGGACGAGATTCGAGTCAGCAAGCTTATCGGCGCGAGTAACGGGTATATCGCGCGACCTTTCTTGTATGCCGGATTGTTTCTAGGCTTAGGCGGCGGGCTGGCGGCCTGGCTACTGCAGCTGGCGGTAGTTGGGCTTGTGGGTCACGAGGTTAATCAGTTTTTAGCTCTCTACACGGCTCAGGCGAACAGCCTGGCAGCATCGCCGATTGCTCTTTCTGTGCAGCGAGCCGCGCAAGACCTTGGACTGTTGCTAGGCACCGGCGCGGTCCTCGGCTGGATAGCTGCCTTGGCCGCCAGCCACAGGGCTATCGCCGCCTGCGAGCCTTAAACTAACCCTTGAAATTTAACGTATAAGCCCAATATTGAACCAAAATCAATATTCTAAGTTACTACCGCGCGATAATGGCTATGCACGAGGAGCCGAAGAGGTGTTAAACTAATCGGCCGTCGTAGGAAAAGGGTCGTAGAAAAAAGGCCAGGCCCCTTAAACACCCCCGCGTTAAACTGAGGAAAACGACACAATGAGCACAACCTTCCAAGGAAATACAGGTACGAGCCTTCAGGCATTCGATCCTTCCTTTGGGCCTAACACGCCAGGAAGAGACCTGTCTGCTTACATGACGTCGGTCAATAGCATCGCTATTCTGACGCCAGAGCACGAGCTAGAACTCGCCAAACAATATTACTACGACGATAACGTCGATGCGGCGCGCCAGCTAGTCCTTGCGCACCTGCGTTTCGTTGTACACCTCGCCAAATCTTATTCCGGCTACGGCCTGTCGCAAGCAGACCTTATTCAAGAGGGCAACGTTGGCCTCATGAAGGCGGTAAAGCGCTACAACCCCGAAGTCGGCGTGCGACTCGTCTCGTTTGCGGTGCATTGGATTAAGGCCGAGATGCATGAATTTATCCTACGTAATTGGCGCATCGTGAAAATTGCGACGACCAAAGCGCAGCGTAAGCTGTTCTTTAACCTTCGCAGCTCTAAGAAGCGTTTAGGCTGGCTGAGCAACGACGAAGCCGATGCCGTAGCCGAAGACTTAGGCGTTGACGTCAAAGTTGTGCAGCAGATGGAAGGCCGCATGGCGTCTTACGACATGGCCTTCGACGCCGACAATGACAGCGATGACGAAGCCGCTTACAAGGCACCCGCCTACTTCTTGGAAGATCAGAGCTCGGACCTTGCGTCGCAGATCGAAGAGGAAGAGTGGGAAGAGACAACCAACAACAGTCTCTACCTCGCGATGGAAGGCCTCGACGAGCGCAGCAAAGACATTCTTGCGAGCCGCTGGTTAAGCGACGACAAGGCAACCCTGCACGAGCTCGCCGACAAATACGGCATCTCCGCTGAGCGCGTGCGGCAGCTTGAAAAAAATGCGATGAATAAGATTAAGGCTAAGATGGTTGCCTGATTTTATTTAGACGAGTGGAAAGGGGCTTTTGAGCCCCTTTTTTTACGCCTGATCTCCTCGCTTGTCCTTGGGCGATTGTATTAATATCTCTCCCAGAACTACTAAAACTTTGTGCCTCAATATCCGGAAGAATTAACTCTTTGCTACCCGAACGAATCCAAACGCAGCGTCTTATCCTCCGCTCCCTCGATAATTCTGACGGCGACGATGTACTGGAATATCAATCCCACTCCGAGGTCACTCAGTTCGTCCCGTGGCGGCCGCGAATTAATGCGGAAGGCAAGCCGGATGCAGTCATTCGCAAAACCTCAAATTTCGAACGCAAAGGCGACGCACTGGTGGTGGGATGGGAGCTGCAAAGGGAGAATAAAATCATCGGACAAAATATTCTCACGCTCACCTCGGCGGACGAGCGCACAGCAAATATAGGGTGGGTGACTAATCCTAACTACTGGCGAAATGGCTACGCTGCAGAAGCGACGAGTGCGGTATTAAATCAGACGTTTATCTTAGCTGGCCTTAACAGAATCGATGCGCATATCGACCAGCGTAACCCAAATTCAGCTGCGCTGGCTCAAAGGCTCGGCATGACTCTGGAGGGCATGTTTAAGGGCGCCAGTTTCATCAAAGGCGACGGCGGCTGGTGCGATATGTGGCTCTATTCGATTTTCGCACCGGGCGGAAAGTAGGTAAAAGGGGTCAGACCCCTTTTTTCGCGATAGAATGCTCCGCATTACTATTCGGACACACAGCTATGCCAAATCTATTTCTCACACTAGCCGGCATTAACGGTTTTTTGGCCGTGGGCATCGGCGCCTTTGGTGCGCATGCGCTACGCGATCGGCTAACGCCGGAGCTGGCGTCGACGTTTCAAACCGGCGTGCAATACCACATGTTTCACACGTTGGCGCTGTTTGGCGTGGGGCTTTTGCTGCTCGCTACGCCGCAGGCGACGCTGCCGCGTATAAGCGGGTATCTGTTTATGGTCGGCATCGCGCTGTTTTCGGGCAGCCTGTATGTATTGGCGATTTCGGGCATTCGCTGGCTGGGCGCGATCACGCCGCTGGGCGGGCTGTGCTTTTTAGCGGCGTGGGGTTGTCTTGCCTGGTTTGCGGCAACCAGCCAGCTGCAGTCGTAACCTAACCTCCGCGTAAATTAGAGCCTTCATGCAATTCAAGTGGCTACATTGAACAGAAGCGTCATTGAACAGAAGCGTTGATTAGAAATTATGAGCACTAACAAAAACGAGATAGGCAGTAATCCCGAGGCTATGGACACATCATTCGAGCCGCTGCAACAAGAGCCGTTGCAAAAAGCCGCGCGGCAAAAAGCTCCGCTGAATCAAGAGCCGCAGCAAGAGTCTGCCGTAGACAATACCCACCGGCCGATACGCAGCTATGTAATTCGGGCAGGGCGCTACACCGATGCTCAAAAAGTGGCGATCAGCGAACAGTGGGGCAATTACGTGGTGGAGTATGAGCCACGTTTGTTTTCAAACCACGAGCTATTCGGCAACGATAGTCCACTGACGGTAGAGATCGGTTTTGGCATGGGCGACTCACTACTCGAGATGGCGATTGCGAATCCGCAGCGCAATTTTTTGGGTATCGAGGTGCATAAGCCGGGCGTAGGCAAACTGCTGCATGGCGTTGCCGAGAGTGGGCTGACAAACGTGAAGGTGTTTTGTCACGACGCGAAGGACATTCTTGCTCACTGCATTGGCGCGGGTTGCATCGACACGCTGCTGATTTTCTTTCCCGACCCGTGGCATAAAAAACGCCATAACAAGCGGCGTCTCGTGCAGACCGAATTTATTACCAGCTTGCTGCCTCTGCTGGCGGATGCGGGCCGTATTCACCTCGCAACTGATTGGGAGCCCTACGCTGAACACATGGTCGAGGCGATGGAGGCGGTGCAGGGAATGACGAATGCCAATGGCGCGGGGCAGTTTTGGCCGGTACCAGACAGGCCGGGCACGAAATTCGAGCGCCGCGGTATTCGGTTGGGGCATGGGGTGTGGGATCTGCTTTACACCAAAAGCTAACTAAAAGTAGAGCCTGTGCTCGTGCTCGCGTAGCCAGTCGATAAAGCGGTCGCTGTTGGGGCACACGGAGTCGACCAGTGTCCAGAAATGCTTGGAGTGGTCCATGTGTTTGAGGTGGCAGACCTCGTGCGAAATCATGTAGTCGATCACGCTATTAGGCGCGAGCATAATAAGCCAATTGTATTGCAGCACGCCTTTTGAGGTGCAGTGGCCCCATTTGGTTTTGGTCTTGCGAAACCGAATGTCGGTAATGTCGCCAGCCACGCCGAGGTGTTGTGCAAGGCCGGTCGCGCGCGGCACGATGTATTCCTTAGCCTTGTTTTGCAGATACCGTTCGACAATACCCTTCGCTTTTTCTTGTGTGAGTTTATGACCTTGGATCACGAAGGTTTTGTCTTCGATTAACACGCGCTCTCGGCGATTGTCGCGGAACTCAATGTTGAGCTCGCGTGCCTTGTACAGTATCTTGCCGCCGTGTTCGATGCGAAGCCGGTTCTTATGGCGCTGGGCTTCGGCGATTAGGCGTTCTTCGATCCAGTCGCGGTGGGTGGCGATAAACGTTTCGACATCGCGTTTGGAGGCACGCAAAGGCACACGCACTTCGACCCAGCGATGTTTAACATAAAGACCGAGGGTCTTGCGCTTTTGACGCACGATTTCACACTGAAACTGATTCATCGTTTTAGCGGTAGAGACCTCAGCAAAAAAGGGCGGCCGTGTACTTCGGTTACCAGAAAATAGAAAAAAACATCACGACCCGTCGCGAATGAAGTCGATAATAGCGGCTCTAGTGGCCGTCTGTATAGAGTCGAGCGCGTCGAATACAGTGACGAACGCGCGTACAAAATCGGCTAAGAATCTAGGTGAAAATTATGACCGAAAAAACTAGCAGCCACGCCAACACCGACCGTGTGTTCGCGACCGAACGCCTGCCGACCGCGTTTGCTTTCGACGACCAAGTGGCGAGTGTTTTCGAGGACATGATCAACCGATCGGTACCGGGCTATAGCACGATTATTTCGATGATCGGCGTGCTCGCCGAACGCTACTGCGGCGCGGGAAGCACGATTTACGACTTAGGCGCGAGTCTCGGCGGCGCCAGTTTTGCGGTAGCACAGCAGCTGCCCCACGACGACTGCCGCATTATCGCGATAGACAATTCGGAGGCGATGACCTCAAGGCTTTCGGCAAAGCTTGCCGCGCTGGGCAAAAGCGATAGCGGGGATAGCGGTGAGAAAAAGACAAGCCGAATCGAGTGCCGCCACGAAGACCTGCGCGACAGTAAAATAGAAGACGCATCGATGGTGATTCTTAACTTTACCCTGCAGTTCATCGAGCCGGCGGCGCGCGAGGCGCTGATGCGCAAAATCTATGACGGGATGCGGCCTGGCGGTCTGCTGGTTATCTCCGAGAAGATTCAATTTCCGGACCCCGCACTAAACGAGTTGTTTATCGACCTATATCATCGCTTTAAAGAAACGCAGGGATATAGCAAATTAGAGATTAGCCAGAAGCGCGCTGCGCTCGAAAACGTGCTGATTCCCGAGACTCTGACGGCACACCGTGAGCGCTTAAACGGCGCTGGTTTCCATTCGGTTGACACTTGGTTTCAGTGTTTCAATTTCGCGTCGATGGTGGCGTTTAAGTAAATTAGGCGGCCGCAATGTCCCTCGCTATTCCTACTATCGTCGCCGCTGCATTAGCGCGTTTCTACACAGCACAGCGAGAGCGCTTTGGCGCGCGCGCCGACAGCAAAGGCCTTGTTGCACTCGCAAAAGCGCTCGCGTCGGTGGCACCCAGCGCGCTTAATCATGGCGACATCGGCAGGTGGACGCAGGCGCTCGACGCCCTACCCGCTGTGCAGCCTTCTCGGGTTAAGCTGGACTCGGCGCGGCTCGTTATAGGTGATGAGCGGGACCTCGGCGGCAGCTTGTCGGCGCTTGAATTTCGCGCGCAGCTCGAGGCGTTTATTCCGTGGCGTAAAGGGCCTTTTGAGCTGTTTGGCGTGGGGATTGATAGCGAGTGGCGCTGCGACCTTAAGTGGGCGCGTCTGGAGTCGGCGATCAGTCCCCTTGCGGGTCGCTGCGTGCTGGATGTTGGCAGCGGAAATGGCTATTACGCGTACCGCATGGCGGGGGCTGGCGCTAAACAGGTGTTGGGCATCGATCCGCACGTGCCCTATGTGGCGCAGTTTTTATTACTGCAGCAATACCTTGCCGAGGTTGCGGTTGATATTTTGCCTATTACCCTCGACGATTTTCCCGAGCGCTGCGGGGCTTTTGACACCGCGTTTTCGATGGGCGTGCTCTATCATCGGCGCTCACCGATCGATCATCTATTGCAACTGCGCGATTGCCTGAGAGTGGGCGGCGAGCTTGTGCTCGAAACGCTTTATGTCGTAGGCGACGAAGGGTATAGCCTCATTCCCCAAGGCAGCTATGCGCGCATGCGAGGCATCTGGTTTGTGCCCACGGTTGCAACACTCATGGCTTGGATAAGCAAAGCAGGGTTCGACAACGTGCGCGTTGTGGATGAGTCGGTCACGACACCCGAAGAGCAGCGGGCGACGTCGTGGATGCCCTATGAGTCGCTGAGTGATTCATTAGACCCCAACGACAGCAGCCTGAGTGTCGAGGGCCACCCTGCGCCGCGACGCGTCGTGATTGTGGCGACTAAGCGATAACGCCCGAGAGGGGCCAAATCGGAGGTCAAATCGGGAGGCTAAATCGGGAGACAGATTGCGAGACAAATCGCAGGCGCAAAAAAGCCGGCCTTCGTTAATCCGCCGTTTTGGCTGGGTTAATCGGACGTCGGCAATTTAGCGCGCCTGATAGCTTTCTATTTCGCTATCTTGCTATCTTGCTATTTTACGCTGTGTGGCACCGCCAAGATGCCGCGCTTAGAGTCTGCTTAGAGTCTGCGGCATCAATTAGTAAGGCGTGCTTACTTGATTTTGGCTTCTTTGTAGATCACGTGCTTGCGTACGACGGGATCAAATTTCATGATCTCCATCTTGTCAGGCATCGTGCGCTTGTTCTTGTCTGTTGTGTAGAAGTGACCAGTCTTGGCGCTGGAAACTAAACGGATCTTGTCTCTCATAGCTTTAGCCTTGCTTATCAGCTCGCCGGCGAGCTTTAGTTGAAGCGCTAGCTCGAAGGGTGTTTAAACCTTCGCGCCATTCTTGCGGATATCAGCGAGTACCGAATCGATACCTACTTTGTCGATGATGCGCATTCCCTTCGTTGAGATACGCAGCTTAATGAAGCGCTTCTCAGACTCAACCCAAAAACGGTGAGATTGAAGATTGGGCGAGAACCGACGTCTGGTCCTGTTGTTAGCGTGGGATACGTTGTTCCCTGTAATTGGCTTCTTGCCAGTTACCATGCAAACCCTAGACATGTTGCTGCCTCGTATAACCTGTTTAAGCCTAACCCAACTGGGCCGCGCCTCACAGTAGTCTTAGTGAATTGTGATGAACTTTTGTTTCTTGCCGCAAGATCACCACGAAATGCCGACTGAGTCAGCGCGACGGAGATGTCAGCAAAAAAGAGCTGCGTTTTATACCAAAAGCACCCGTAGATAGCAAACGAAAGCGAGGTTTTGACACACTTAAGCGTCAATTACTCGTGAGCTCGCGCCCGCCTAGGTGTTCTTGTCTCTGTTGACCACTATACCTAGTTTAACTAGTGATGCTCTTGTGATTCTTTCGGGTACTCTTTTAGGGCTCTTGTAACCCTCTTGCAGTCCCCTTGAATTTAGCGCGTCTTCGGTTCGCAGGTGTTCCGCTTGTGTATTTAGCGCGCGTATCGCGTGCCCCCAAAAAGCTGGGCGCGGTTGCAACGCGTTTAAATCTGACCCCGCTCGGCGAGTGACACCACCTGCGAATGCCCGATGATCAGATGATCGAGTACGCGCACATCGATAGTACCTAACGCCTCTTTTAGCCTCCGTGTAATCGCAACGTCGGCCTGACTAGGCTCGGCAACTCCCGACGGATGATTATGCGCAAGAATCACCGCCGCCGCATTGTGGTAAAGCGCACGCTTGACTACCTCGCGCGGGTAAACTGCTGCGGCGTCTATTGTGCCAGTAAACATTTCCTCTAATTTGACAATATGGTGCTGATTATTGAGAAACAGACAGCTAAACACCTCGCGGGAGCAGTCTCGGAAGCGCGCGCGGAAATAGTTGCGCGTGGCGGTCGAATTTTCGAGTACATTGCGGCCGGCAAGCGGTTCGGCAAGATGCCTGTGGGACAGCTCGAGGATAACGCCTAGCCTAGCCGCCTTCGCCTCGCCAATGCCTGGTGCGCTCAAAAGGCGCTTGCTGTCGGCGCAGAGCAGATTCGCAAGCCCGCCGTATTCGGTGAGCAGCGACCGAGCGAGGTCGACTGTCGACCTGCCGCGAACGCCGGTATGCAATACCAAGGCAATGAGTTCGGCATCGGAGAGCTTGTGTGCCCCCTCGGCCATAAAACGTTCGCGTGGCCTTTCGCTAGCTGGCCATTGTGACAGCACCATGTCGTTCTCAATTTATTGGGTGTAAATAGTCGCTTATCTCACCTAGTTAGGTATAGGCGACGTAGCACGAGCGCGCGATTTATTGTGCCATTAACCTTGGCGCTACCTGTGCTAACGCTACCTCTATGAACGCTTAGCTCTTTTGTTAGTAAGTACTCTCTTCGACGCATTCGCCTGCTATACTTCGTTAATCAAAACTTGCCATCGGCTCGAAGGCGCATCGCCTCGTTGGAATCATCATGTTAAGCCTATCTAACAAACGCATCCTTCTCGGCATTACAGGCGGTATTGCTGCCTACAAATGCGCCGAACTCACCCGCCTTTTTATTAAGGCGGGCGCCGAGGTGCGTATTGTGATGACTCAATCGGCAACCGAATTCATCACACCACTCACGCTGCAAGCTCTGTCGGGCAATCGTGTTCATCTCGATCTGTTAGACCCCGAGGCCGAGGCGGCAATGGGGCATATCGAACTCGCGCGGTGGGCCGACCTCGTCCTCGTCGCGCCCGCAACCGCTAACTCGATTGCGCGCATCACCCACGGCGAGGCCGACGACATACTCACCACACTCGTTCTCGCTACCCCCGCCCCGATCGCCATTGCCCCTGCGATGAATCAGGGCATGTGGGCCGATGCACAGACGCAGGCCAACATCGCAGCTCTAGACGCGCGCGGCTATACATTGATCGGTCCGGGGTCGGGCGAACAGGCCTGCGGCGACGTTGGCCTAGGCCGCCTTTCCGAACCCGAAGAAATCGTTATCGCCTGCGCTGCGATGTTCGACACCGGCGCTCTAGCAGGGCGCCACGTCGTGATCACAGGCGGGCCCACCCGCGAGGCACTCGATCCAGTGCGCTATATAAGCAACCACAGCTCCGGCAAGATGGCCTATGCGCTCGCCGCAGAGGCGTCCGCCGCTGGCGCTCGTGTCACGCTAATAAGCGGACCCGTTGCGCTCGCCACGCCCGACCGAGTGACGCGCATAGACGTGGTGAGCGCGCTCGACATGCTCGCCGCGACGATCGACGCGGTAGACGGCGCCGATGTTTTTATTGGCGTTGCTGCGGTGGCCGACTACCGGCCCGCACACATAGCCGATGAGAAAATTAAGAAATCGGGCGACGAGATAACGCTGTCGCTTATCAAGAATCCCGACATCATCGCAGAGGTTGCCAAGCGCGAAAATCGCCCTGCGGTGGTGGTTGGCTTTGCCGCCGAAACCGAGAATGTGGTTGCCAACGGGCAAAGCAAGCTTGCTGCCAAAAAACTAGACCTGCTGTTTGCTAATCAAGCGACCGATACCTTTAACAGCGACAGCGTGGCGATCACAGTAATAGATGCCGCAGGTACAACAGAGATTGCGGCGGGTAATAAACATTTGGTCGCGCGCAAGATGCTGCAATTAATTGCCGAGCGTCTTAAATTGCCCAATGCTTTTTACTAGAGAGCGCGCCTAAAAACAAAGAGAAACTCATGTCATTGACGTTAAGTAACGCAAAAAATATTGCCACGGTATTGACCGAAGCGCTGCCCTATATTCAAAAATTTACGGGTCGTACAATTGTCGTTAAATACGGCGGCAATGCGATGGTCGACGAGGCGCTAAAACAAAGCTTCGCACGCGACATCGTGCTCATGAAACTGGTCGGCATTAACCCGATAGTCGTTCACGGCGGCGGACCGCAAATTGGCGAATTATTAGCTAAACTCAATATCGAGTCGAACTTTGTCGATGGCATGCGCGTCACAGACAGCCAAACTATGGATGTAGTTGAGATGGTGCTCGGCGGTTTGGTTAACAAAGAGATTGTGTCGCTGCTTAATAAGAATCAGGGCAAAGCGGTCGGCATTACCGGCAAAGACGGCAACCTAATACGCGCACGACAGCTCAAACTCAAAGGCGGCGAAGCGGATACCGGCGGCATCGACATAGGACAAGTTGGCGAGATTGTTAGCATCAACACCGAGATCATGGAGGTGATGAAAAACAGTAACTTCATTCCCGTTATCGCACCGATCGGTACAGATGAGAACGGCGCCAGCTACAATATTAATGCCGATTCGGTGGCTGGCGAACTCGCCCGCGTACTCGGCGCCGAAAAGCTTATATTGCTAACCAATATCTCGGGTGTGCAAGACAAAGAAGGCAAGGTGCTCACGGGGTTAAGCACGCAGCAGGTAGACGACCTTATTGCCGATAAAACGATTCACGGTGGCATGCTGCCTAAAGTGGAATGCGCGCTTAATGCGGTGAAAGGCGGCGTGCGCAGCGCAACCATTGTCGACGGGCGAGTAGAGCATGCCGTGTTACTCGAAATCTTTACCAACGAAGGTGTCGGCACGCTCATCACTAGCGAATCGCTTGGGTAGCGCGCACGCAGCGCTGCAGTAGCAACGAGGGCACGGCCCAAACTAATTAACAGACAACAGAAGATGCGAAGCCATGGAAACTACGACTAAGATTTCACGCAAAGACAACATACTGCAGTCGCTTGCCCAGATGCTCGAAACACAGCCCGGCGCGCGTATTACCACCGCGGCGCTGGCGCGCGAGGTTGGCGTATCCGAAGCGGCGCTCTATCGTCATTTCCCAAGCAAGGCGCGTATGTTTGAGGGGCTCATTCAATTTATCGAAGACACGTTGTTCGCGCGCATCGCGCGCTTTGCCGCCGACGAAGGCACTGCCGAGACGCGTATTCATAATATCCTCTCGCTGCTTCTTACGTTCTGCGATCGCAATCCTGGCATGACTCGCCTGCTCACCGGCGACGCGCTCAATGGCGAGAACGACCGCCTGCGCGAGCGCATTGGCCAATTTTATGCGCGGCTCGAATCGCAGATTAAGCAGGTGTTACGGGAGGCGCAGATTCGCGAAAATTTGAAGCCGAGTATTTCGACAGCGGCGCTCACTAGCCTATTGCTAGCAGCAGTAGAGGGAAGGCTCGCTCAGTTTGTGCGCAGCGAGTTCAAGCAGTCTCCGCTCGAGCATTGGGATATTCAATGGCCCTATCTAAGTGCTCATCTGATGATGCCCTTTGGCGTCGACGATGGCTTTGGCAGCAACGCGCCTATCTAATAACACCTATCTAATGAAGCCGAATCTAATGACGGCGAATGGTTAAGCGTTAACACCGTACTCTTCACGGTAACGCGATACGGCGGGCAGGTGTTTTTGCAACTCGCCATTATGGCACGCTTCGAGATAGCCAATAATGTGATCTAGCTGAATGATGCTAATTACCGGCACTCCGTAATCACGCTCAACCTCTTGTATCGCCGACAACTCCCCGGTGCCTCTCTCTTGCCTGTCCATCGCTACGGCAATGCCGGCCATGGTGGCGCCGTTGTCGGTAATAATCTGCGCGGCTTCGCGAATCGCTGTACCTGCAGTAATGACGTCGTCGATCACCAAGGCGCGGCCCGCGAGTGGCGCACCAACGATGCTTCCACCCTCGCCGTGATCCTTCGCCTCCTTGCGGTTAAAGCAATAGGGCTTATCGATGCCATGACCCAACGAGAGAGCGACGACCGTTGTCGCCGCCAGCGGAATGCCTTTATAAGCCGGACCGAATAACACATCGTAGTCGACTTTGGAATCGAGAATCGCATCGGCATAGCAGCGCGATAGAAACGCCAGTTTGCCGCCGGTGTTAAATAGCCCAGCGTTAAAAAAATAGGGGCTTTTGCGGCCAGACTTAAGCGTAAATTCGCCAAAGCGGAGAATCTCATGATCAATCACGAAGTGCAGAAAGCGGCTTTGAAAATCTTTCATCTATTTGGCCCTATTTTTTATTTTTTGACGCGAGAGTTAGCCGCGCAGTGCAGCGGTTTGTAGCTCGAACAGTTCGCGTATGCCCTTGTCGGCAAGACCGATCATGTCGAGCAACTGCGCATGCGAGAAATCGCCGTCTTCGCCTGTGCCTTGCAGCTCGATAAAACCACCGTTTTCAATCATCACAATGTTCATGTCGGTTTCGGCTGTAGAGTCTTCGGCATAGTCTAGATCTAGCACGCCGTGACCTTTGTAGATGCCGACAGAGACGGCAGCTACTTTGTGCTTAATGGGATCGTCTTTGATTTTTTTACTGCGCAGTAAAAAGTTCACCGCGTCTATTAACGCGACACAGCCACCGGTAATTGATGCCGTGCGTGTACCGCCGTCTGCCTGAATCACATCGCAGTCGATTTTTATCGTGTTCTCGCCCAGTCGCTTCATATCGACAGTGGCCCGTAACGCACGGCCGATCAAGCGCTGAATTTCTTGTGTACGCCCGCCCTGTTTACCACGCGCGGCTTCGCGGTCCATGCGGCTGCCTGTTGAGCGTGGCAACATGCCGTACTCTGCAGTTACCCATCCCTTGCCGCTGCCTTTTAGAAAGCGTGGCACGCCCTGCTCGACGCTTGCGGTACACAGCACTTTGGTATTGCCGAATTCGACAAGAACAGAGCCCTCGGCGTGCATCGTATAATCGCGTGTGATTTTAACGTCACGAAGTTGATCGGCTTGGCGTTGGCTTGGTCGGGCGAGGTCTGTCATAGCGAGGTCTGTCATAGAGTGTCCGTAACTGGCGTAAATCAGAGAAGGTGGCATTGATGATGCCGCAAAAGTAGCGCGAATTATCGCGCAATCGAGCGACTAACGCGAGCCGAGACCGCTGCTTGGGCGCGAGCGAGGTGATTGTTGTGATGACGGACAACCCACGCAAGTTGGGTTATGCTCATAACTTAATCCGCACACGGAGATCGACCATGGTCCAAAGTATGACCGCCTTCACTCGCCAACAGCTCGATCTAGACTACGGTTCGCTCGCGTGGGAGATACGCTCTGTGAATCATCGCTACCTTGAGGCGAGTGTGCGCGTACCCGAGAGTTTTCGCGCCCTCGAAAACACGGTGCGCGATGCGCTGCGCAAACAGCTTAATCGCGGCAAGGTCGAGTGTCAGCTTAGATTCCAGACCGAGGCGGCCGACGGCGCGCCGGTTAGCAAGATAAATGTTGATAAGGAACTGGTTAAACAGCTGATCGAGGCCGGTGACGTTATCGGCTCGCTCGCGTCGGATGCAGTGAAGCTGTCGGCCGCCGAACTGCTGCGTTGGCCCGGCGTAATTGGCACTGCCGAGCTCGACAAAAAAGCCCTCGAGCATGACGCACTTGAGCTGTTTGCGGTTGCGTTAAAAGATCTCATCGCAACGCGGGAGCGCGAGGGCGCCGAGCTCAGTGAATTTATCGGCCAGAGAATAGACGCGATACGAGCAATCGTCGCCGACGTGCGATTGATGATGCCGGACATACTGGCCAAACAGCGCGAAAACCTGTTGGCCAAAATTGCCGACATCGATATCGAAATCGATCCAACGCGTCTCGAGCAAGAAGTGGCACTGCTTGCACAGAAAGCCGATATAGACGAAGAGCTCGACCGCCTTGGCGCACACGTCAACGAGGTCGAACGTGTTTTGCGCAGCGATGATCAGATGGGTCGACGCCTAGACTTTTTGATGCAGGAGCTTAACCGCGAGGCGAACACCCTGTCGTCGAAATCGATTGTCGTTGAAACCACTCGTAGTGCGGTGGATCTGAAGGTGCTGATTGAGCAGATGCGCGAACAGATCCAGAATATCGAATAAGGCTTTTCAGTGAACAGTTCAATCTATCGGGTCTTCAGTCAGCGCGATAGCCGTGAATAGACACTGCCCAAGGTCTAATCAAGATCAGCTGCAGAATGCCGCTCCGCCACCTGCTCGTCTTCTGGGCCCCACACTTTATTCACGCGCTTGCCGCGTTTGACGGCAGGTCTCGCGTCGATTTGGTGCGCCCACCTCACGACATTTTTATAGCTCGCAACCGAAAGAAACTCGGAGGCTGCATATAAATCATGGATCACCAAGGCGCCGTACCACGCAAACACAGCCATGTCGGCAATTGTGTATTCGTCGCCGCATAAATAGTCGTTTTCGCTTAACGCGCGATCGAGCACGTCGAGCTGGCGTTTGACCTCCATACTAAAACGATCGATCGGGTATTCGAATTTCTCGGGTGCGTACGCGTAGAAATGCCCGAAGCCGCCGCCAAGATAAGGTGCGCTGCCCATCTGCCACATCAGCCACGAATGGCATTCGGTGCGGCCCTTTAAGTCTTTGGGCACAAACGCGTCAAACTTTTCGGCAAGGTAGAGCAAAATGGAGCCCGACTCGAATACGCGGATACCGGTTTCGGTGTCGAGCAAGGCAGGAATTTTAGAATTAGGGTTGATCGCGACAAACCCACTGCTGAACTGCGAACCTTCGGTGATGTTGATCAAAAAAGCGTCGTATTCGGCGGCTTTGCCGAGCGCGAGCAGTTCTTCAAGCATGATCGTTACCTTAACCCCGTTCGGCGTGCCGAGTGAATGCAGCTGCAGGGGGTGTTCGCCTACCGGCAACGCCTTGTCGTGTGTCGCGCCTGCAATGGGTCGGTTGATTTTGCTGAAGCGGCCACCGTTTTCTGCGTCCCATGTCCATACTTTCGGTGGGGTATAAGTAGGTTGGGTCGCAGTAGGTGGAGTAGAAGGTGAATTAGTCATGGATTTCCTCTCGCTATTGGGCTCTTTTGGGCGAATGGCGTGACATCGCCGAAGCATACCCGTATCGAAAGTCACTTTATTCTATTCTGCCTCGAGAGTGCTACCTCTAAGGGTAGAAAGCGTTGGTGATCGCAACAAAAAAGCCGACCCCACTGGGATCGGCTTTTAGGTAATTAATGCTTTTCTAGCAAAGAATTACATTGATGGGATGAGTACCGTGTCGATGACGTGAATGACGCCATTTGATGTTTCGATATCGGCGGTCACTACGTTCGCGCCGTTGACTGTTACTCCATCGGTCGCATCGATCGCGAGATTCATGCCTTGTACTGTGGCAGCTTCAAGCGCTTTGCCCGCGATATCAGCTGACATCACCTTGCCAGGCAATACGTGGTAAGTAAGAATTCCGGCAAGCGTCGCAATATTTTCAGGCTTGAGCAGGTTTTCTACTGTGCCGGCTGGCAGTGCAGCAAATGCTGCGTCTGTTGGCGCGAATACAGTGAAAGGGCCTTCGCCTTTAAGCGTGTCTACAAGTCCAGCCGCCTGAACTGCAGCGACGAGAGTGTTGAAGGATCCTGCCTCGACAGCTGTGTCGACGATGTCTTTAGCATGCCCGCCACCGTGGTGGTCGGCAAGTGAGGCAGTTGAGAATAGAGTGAAGCTTAGAGCGATGAACAACGTGCGTAGTGTGTTAATCATCTTACGTTTCCTTAAGGAAGAATTTTGGTGGTGCTATCGTTAAACGCTGCGACTAGAACATTGGATTAGGGGTCAGACCCCTTTTTCGACCAAAATCAAAAACTCTGTTATAAATGGCTCACTAAGAACAAGAGTTGAGTCCAAGGAGACGAAAATGCACACTGCACTCTCGATACAAACATCCAAACATTCCTCGCCCTCGATGGCGGGTTATAGGCTCAACTTCAATGCGCTGGCCGCAGCCCTTGCGCTGTTCACCGCTGGCGCTGCCTTTGCGGAGGACATGCGTCCAGACCTAAATGGCACCTTTACCAACATGTCACTCACGGGCCTCACGCGCCCAGAGGGCGTCGAACCTTTGGTGGTCAATGCCGACCTCGCACAGCAGATCGCCGACGGCACCCCAATCGCGGGCCTAGACCCAGGTAAGCTAGATGAGTCTGAGTCAGAAACAGAAGACGGGGCGCCGCCGGCAGGCAGTATCGATTTTGGCCTTCGTGGCTACAATTCGTTTTGGACTGACCCGGGCTCGCAATTAGCAATGGTGATGGGCGAGTTCCGCACATCATATGTCATAGACCCACCTAACGGTCAGATCCCGCGCCTAGCTGAGCCCTTGTATAACCTGAATCGGAAAAACTTCGGCTACCGCTACCTTACAGGCATTGGCGATAGCTCAGGCCCAGAGGCGCTGCCTCTCGCGGAACGCTGCCTAATTGGCTTCGGCAACACGGCTGGACCAGGCATGATGGGCACGCTATACAACAGCACCTATCAGTTTGTTCAAACCGATGATCATGTGATGATTTCGGTAGAAATGGCTCACGATGCTCGCATAGTACCGACTTTCGCCAGCGCCGCAGAAGCTCGAGCCAATCGACGTCCAGACGTACTTGAGCAGTGGTTCGGCGATTCGGTTGGCTGGTACGAAGGAGAGACGCTCATCGTCGAAACAGTCAATATTAAGCCGCTACAGATGGAGCAGAGCTCGGTGCCAATTTCGCCTACTGGCGTGATCACAGAGCGCTTTACCAAATACAGCCCTACCGAAATCGTTTACCAGTTTTCGGTTGATGACTCCAATCTCTACAGCCAGCCTTGGACGGCTGAGCTAAGCTTCCATGCCACCGATGGCCGCATGTACGAGTACGCTTGCCATGAGGGCAACTACGCAATGCCGGGAATTTTGGCCGGTGCAAGGCGCGCGGAGAGAGAGGCTGGCGCTAATTAAGTATCGGGTTTAAAGAAGACTTGGCTTGGGTACGGAAAAGAGTACGGAAAAGAGTATGGAAAAGAGTGCGGGGGAAGAGTTCGGATCTAAGTCAGTTCACTACCCCAATGCGAGGCGAGCCTTTGCCGAATAGCAGTGGCTGATCCTATCGATGTGGCAGTGCGCCTCGTTTTGGCATGTTTGGATATCTGCCTGAGACGCGCATAGCTCTTTGGCATGGCTTTAGACGCAGCTTTTTTCTCAAGACCTATAAGACAATCGCGCTGCCATTGTCTGACGAGCTCAACAGTCAAAGACATGCGCTGGCAGTAACGAAAGAGCTCAGAGCCAGACAGCCCTGCACACTCGCTAATCACCGCTAGCTTTGTTTCCGCGGCCCAATGTTCGGGGCTAAACTTCTGTTGCACGCTCTATCTCCTAAGTTTGTTAGTCGAATCGGCTCTTACAGGATCTCTAGCTAGTGTCGCTAAAAAGCTTTTTCCACGGTTTTCGCCAAGGTCTTAGCTAAGTCCAATAATCAATCGTTCGCGCCATTCCCATGTTGGGAATTTTTCCCTGTAAGTTAGGTTTTACTATTCTGACTTTGTACATGGAGTATACGGAGGGGCGTGGTGTAAGCGTATACCACGAATAGGGTATTAAAATCGTCCGCCAGAATGCTGACACTGGCGCCTGATTTGTTAAAACAGCGAAGTAAAACACCGAGGCCAAAGAGAATGTCCAAGGGCACGAAAGAGACCGAACAGCCAGAAGCGCTCATTAGCGTTCTTATACTCGAAGACAATCCAGCTGTCGGTGCGCGCTTTACTAAAATCGTCGAGGACTGGCCCAAAGGCGTGCCTGTGAAGCACTGCCTTAATCTCGAAGACGCCCTCGACATTATCCGCTGCATTAAAGTCGACCTTTTAATCGCCGACATCCACCTGCCCGACGGCAGCGGTATTGACGCCATTCGTCTGCTGCGCGAGCTTCAGCCTAAGGCCAATGCCGTGGTTATCTCGGCTTTGAGCGGACGTGAACTGGTAATCGATGCGCTAAAAGCTGGCGCCGACGGCTATATTCTCAAAGACGATCCGAATATTGAGGTTGTCAGCGCGCTTGAATCAATTGTCGCCGGGCACTCACCGATATCGGCGACGATCGCGCGGCAGCTTATCGAGACTATTTTCGATGGCGAGGGAGATACCCACAGCGCGGGCGATGACGAACCCTGCCCGACGCCTCTTGCTAAAGACAAAACGCCAAAAGGCCATCTCACACCGCGAGAGCGACAGGTTCTCAATGCCATTGCGAAGGGCTTTTCGTACAAAGAAATAGCCAGCCTCTTTAGTATTTCTGAACAAACAGTGCCAGTGCATATACGAAACATCTACCGTAAACTCGAGGTAAAAAGTCGCTCAGAGGCGGCATACGAGGGGCGCTTGATGGGATTAATCGATGAGTAGAGTTCGTGCCAGTGGGGTATAAGGCGCCTTTACAGTATCTGCTAAAGTCGGTGCTGATTGCGGCGGTGCTTTGCCTCGGATTTTTTACCATTCTTTCCTCATCGCTGAGTGGGCTCGATTCAATCGACCGCGCGACGATTATTGAGGGTAATGAATCCCGAGAGGTGCAGCTCCCCTACTTTTGGAGAGAAACGGTCCACGAGGTCAAATCGACCCTGTTTCAGATCACCTACGACAGCAGCGATTTTAGCACCTCGCTAGATGACGTCTATTTGTTTCTCCCCTATTTTGAACAGCGTGTTTACCTGTCGGTAAATGCGAATAGAGTGCGGTCGAATGAATTAGAAAAAGTGTAATGACCCACCGGTTTCTGCACAACTAAGCAGCTAGTTGGTAAGCCTGTTTAGGCGTTTTCATGTTCAGTGCTTGGTGTGGTCGCTGCGTGTTGTACCACATCACCCACTGGCCGA